>Ga0307507_10002936_pt1 | contig 34258 bp, 18 predicted proteins | sample 7_EM_MG_FD_207223 | JGI IMG/M metagenome (GOLD analysis project Ga0307507, IMG submission 207223) | Populus trichocarpa ectomycorrhiza microbial communities from riparian zone in the Pacific Northwest, United States - 7_EM | ecosystem: Host-associated > Plants > Roots > Unclassified | place...
TTGGTAGGAAGGGTTCTCCTTAGCAAACGCGACGTGATCGACGGGCCTTGGTAGGAGCGATCGCGTATCGTCTCTCGAGTGGTTGTTTTGCGTGATGGACGCGAACTGAACGAAGCCTTGGAGGAGTCGGTTCTTTGAGTTCCCAGGGCCTATACAGGAAGGGTTCTCCTTAGCAAACACAACGTGGTCGATGGGCCTTGGTAGGAGCGATCGCGTGGTGCCTCTCTTCGTAATAACACCTAGCTGATCTGTGATATCACTGATCAGTGTCGGTATCACCCGGGGGGGTACTGCAATTGTAATATAAGGTAACAGGTTCTTTGATTTATTCGTATCTTTCGCAGAGGATCGTAAGGATCGCGGTGCCTAAATAGGGGGCTGATGAGTTACCGTAAGGATGACTAATCAGAGACATGACCATGTAACCTCTACTCGTACAGACAGATATATACTCCTTCTATTATATAATATTAGCTAAATTAAGAAGTAGAGAAGGGAGATAGACTAACCTAGGATTTATTAAGGTGTTTAATTATAACATCTATTATAAAGAGTACATCCCTAAGCGTTGCTTCATGTCCTTGGCATTTTAGGGTTGCCTAGTAGAATATTTAAAAAAAAATTTTTATTATATAAAGAGCCTCCCAGTTCTTTAGACTAAGATAGTTCTTTTTAAGTATATTAAGGTTACGCTTAGTATATATATTAAGGGCAGACTTTTTCTAAATTACTACACTAAGTATAAGATACCAGCTATTTCATCTTATATAATTATTAAGTGGAATTCTTCTCCCTATAAAACTTTTAAACTCCTTTATACAACTAGCTAAGCTATGGGTATATATAGTAATGTTATAAAGCTTTTTAAGTACACTAAGTTTCTAAAATATATTGCTCTTCTCTTGCTCCTCTTTTAGATCTAAATCTTTTCCTTCTTTATATAACTTAATATCATTAAGACTGATTAAGTTTTTAAAAAGAAAAGCCTATACGGCAAGGTTTAGAATATAACCCTAACAGCAGATCTGTTGGTAGGCAGAATTCCATTTAATTTCCTTTTCCTAAAGAAGCTAGTTGCTTATTGTACAACAGAGCTTGTTATTTGTAGTATGGTTATCGGATATAACGGTACCCAGCTTTTATATAATCCCGTAGTCCTTAAGCACTAAAAGGAGAGTATTCCATTGCTCGTCCCCACTATAAGAGGCTACCGTATGAAGGCCAAGGAGAGCGTTTGTAAGCTTTTCCTGGCTATTAATAAAATAGCCATAAATCGCGAGGAGAAGGTGATTATTTAAAGAGGTCTAGATATTAACGGAGAGATAAATACTTATTAGTGCAGACTACAGCCTCTTTTGTATAATATCCTTTTATAATAGCTATAAGTTATAGATCTTTTTACTAACTACTAAATAGGCTGTAGTTACATGGCCATCTACTTTAGGATTGATTAACTATAAAAGAATATAGAACTCTAGCCACTCAACCATCTAAAAGGGTAAGTTTTATATAATAATTAATGTAATAAGGGCCTCATCAATAACTTCCTTATTTAGGACTGCTTGGAGGACTTCTAAATCTAGCTCTTCTATCTTATTTTAAGACAACGCTTTAAGGTAAAGGTCTTTTAATTAATCCCGTATTGCTTCTTTCATATAACTAGTTTCAGGCTTAACTGTAATGCTATGCTTTAACGCCAAGTAGTTTTGGAAGTTAGAAGTTAACTATACAGCATATAACTCTATAGTGCAGTATTTACAATAGAATAAAAGACAGGCTTTTTTATTTTATACAGGCTCGTTACTGCCTACTAGACGGGTATGCTCCTATATTAAAAGAGCTGAGTGACCTCTTGTATTTTTTGATTTAAAGGTATTAATAGAGTTAAGAGCTTCTGATTCCACTTCTAAAGCCATATTTATACGATAATAAAGAAGAAGAAGGTAACTGAAAATTTTTTAGGGTATGCCAAGACTTATCGCGATAAGACGCAATAGATATCCTTATCGCGATAAGGATATCCATTGCGTCTTATCGCGATAAGGCTTATCCAAAACCACACTAGTGGGGACGAGCAATGGAATACTCTCCTTTTAGTGCTTAAGGACTACGGGATTATATAAAAGCTAGGTGCCGTTATATCCAATAACTATATTGCAAATGATAAGCTCTGTTATATAATAAGCAACTAGCTTCTTTAGAAAGAGGGAATTAAATAGAATTCTACCCACCAACAGATCTACTATTAGGGTTATATTCTAAACCTTGCCATATAGGCTTTTCTTTTCGAAAACTTAATCAGTCTTAATAATATTAAGTTATATAAAGAAGGAAAAGATTTAAATCTAAAAGAGAAGTAAGAAAAGAGCAATACATTTTAGAAACTTAGTGCACTTAGAAAGCTTTATAATATTACTATATATACCCGTAGCTCAGCTAGTCGTATAAAGGAGTTTAAAAGTCTTATAGGGAGAAGAATTCCACTTAATAATTATATAAGATGGAATAGCTGGTATCTTATACTCAGTATAGCAATTTAGAAAGAGTCTGCCCTTAATATATATACTAAGCATAACCTTAATATACTTAAAAAGGACTATCTTAGTCCAAAGGACTAGGAGGCTCTTTATACAATAAAAAATTTTCTTTAAATATTCTACCAGGCAACCCTAAAATGCTAAGGACACAAAGCAACGCTTAGGGATATACTCTTTATAATAGATATTATAATTAAACACCTTAATAAATCCTAGGTTAGTCTATCTCCTTTCTCTACTTCTTAATTTAGCTAATATTATATAATAAAAGGAGTATATATTTAATAAGGAGTTCTCTAAACGCATTAGAAATACCTAGAATACCTTTAATAGGTATTACCATAAAACAGACAACTCGCCCCTTTATACTACTATACTTATTCTTCACCTAGCCTATTATACAAGATATATTAAGTAGGTTTAAAAGAAGGAGTAGCATAAGCCTATACTTAACAGCGTTAAAGAGCTTTAGGAGAGATATTAGAATAGAAGTTCTACGCCTAAAAGTATATCATTATACAAAAAGCTAGCTCTAGCTTAAGACCTTAATAAATTTAATAAAATCGCTAAGGATTTTAATAGCATAGTATTTTAACTAAAAAGTCAGGATAAGTATAAGGACTTTATCTCTAAGATACTATATAAAATTTTAATAACTGCGCTTTAGTAGTGGTCTTAAAAATAATAACAAAAGCGCTGGCCACGGCTCTCGCTTATAGCAATTAAAATTCTCTTAATTTTAGCAATAAGTGATAACCCAGAGAGAGTCTTTTCAGGAGGACGTTGTACGGTATTATAGGATAGAATGCAGATAAATCCTAAAACTCTTAAGAAAATAGAGTGTTTAAAGAATTAGCATTAAAGAAGAATTATAAAAGAGATAAGGGATTTTTCTTTAAGTATTTAGCTATTATATAGTTAGGGGAGAGGTGGATAAGGACCCTATAATACCTTATATATTCCTACTGTAATATCCGCAATATCTACAATATCCACAATATCCACAATATCCACAATATCCGCAATATCCACAAAATATCTGCAATATCTGTAATATCCGTAATATCTGCCAAATTCTGCTAGAACCGTAGAGTCCTATTCTACCTAGTTGGGGTGGAAAAGCTCTGCACGGGCACTTTTATCCTTATTGATTGCGATATTTTATGCATTTTCTATTGGATAAGGATATTTTATGCTCGCTTATTCGCATCATCCAAAACCACACTGAGTACGACCATCCTGGTTTGAGCCTGTTCCACGGATAACGGCGCGAATGGTGTCCCCATCTTGAATCGCGTCGGAAAGGGGCTTGATGACGATGACTGCAAAGCCTTCGCCTCGCGCATAACCGTTTGCGCGCTCGTCAAAGCTGTAGCAGCGGCCATCCGGAGACAAGAACCCCATGTTCGCCAGCGCCATTGTCATGTCTGGGCTATAGATGAGGTTGCACCCTGCCACCAGGCCCTAGAGCAGCAGTTGGTAAATTCACATAGACCAAGATATGAGAAACCGTCTTCGGCTTACCATCTTCGACTGGCGGGCCCTTAAGCCCTGGCATGCTTGGTCCAATGCTACCATACTACTGGAGCACGCTGTATCAATTGTTACACTAGGCCCACGGAGATCAAAAAACCAGCTTATTCGGTTTGAGACCATGGCCCCTGCTATTCCAGTGGCGGCATACTTGGGAATCTGCTCCGGGTCTTTGTAGATAAGAGATGCATAGTCCGCTGTCAGTGATGGAACTGGATTGGCGTGGATTGGCGGCAGCCTTCAAATCCACGCCAGCTGATGTAATCCTTGGCGGCGCTCCTGGAGCGCTGCTGGATATCCAGCTGTCAGTATAGAGGTCTTGGCACGATTTTAGTGTTGGTTAAGGAAGGTGGTGGGTGGCGAATATCATAAGATTAACTACATTACTCCTCTAGCTCGTCCTCCTCGTCCTCCTCTTTAGGATTATCGCTATCCTCGAGCAGTATCACCTCACTCAACGCGTTGCTGTCGTCGTCGACCTTAATAGCGGCGAGAGTCTCTTCCAGCGGCTTTTTACCTGCGGCAATAGCTGCTTGCTCCGCGTCGTCTTCTGCCCTAATAGCCTCTTGCTCCGCGGCGGCTAAAGACTGTGATATTGCCTCCTGCGCGAGCTTGTATTCATCTAGTGGAACCATCTTATCATGCTCCTCTACGCCTTCTACTACTTCCACGTCATCGTCGTCAAAGGCGCCTTGTGGTGGAGGCCTGTATGAGTGCCGCAGAAGCTTATTTGCTTCAACTATGTCCATCCTAAGCCGCGATCGTCGGTCCTCCAGTAGTATCTTAGCGCTGCTGAACAGCCGCTCGCACTTATCTGACATCGGCGGTATAGCAAGGATATTAAGAGCGAACCAGGCAAGTTCTGGTTGGCTTGTGTACCGATTGTTCTAGTATCTAATTGGGTTAAATTCGTTCAGCTCGCTCTTGGTAAGGTGGAGGACGTCGGTTTTGAGGTATTCAATAAGGTGATTAAGGAAGGACGGTTCGGCCGTAGTAGTAGGTTCGTGAGCAACCTTGAGGCGCTTATGAGCTCGGGCGGCGGTGAACGGCTTTGAGTTCTTTGGCTTTGTGGGTAACCGGCCTCTTATACGTAAGGAAGACGCTGGCTGTAAGGGACGCTTATTAGCTTGATATGTTAAATAAAGCTCCTTAACGGAGGATTTAACTCTGTTGATCCAATTATCCTTTACCGGGTGGCCGCGCCACTGTTGCTCAAACCAGCTTATCTTAAGGGTTGGATTCAAAACGATCGCGGCGTAGTACGCTGCCGTATCATCTGCCTTAAGGTAGTACTTCTCACACTTCGCCTAAGCCGCTTCAGCGCAGCCAGCTAGATAGGTATAAGTCTTGACATCTGGGCTTCGCTTCTTCCTCTTAGCAAGATCAACGAAGTGTTCTTTTGTCTGCTCTAGCTTATAAAGAAGCTAATTGAGTGTCTGGAAATGATCTGCAAGGTCTGTCCGTTTGCCCTCGACAGTGAGTGTAGCCTTATAGAACTTTTCGAGGTGTGTATGAAGATATTTAAGCTCCAGCCAGTGGTGAGGTTTAAGCTTATCATCCTTAGTAAGAGGTTTCGAGCCAGTTGGGGCAACATATGAGGTAACAAACTCGTTAACGCGTTCTTTGCAGTTTAGGAACCGGCCAATAGTTACAAAGAGTGAGTTCCATCGTGTAGCATTATTTTGAATAAGCTATTTAGTTTATTAGTGTTGTAATTAAGTAAAATATGTAATAAGGGCGTTGGAAGAGGATTATTGTAAACCCACCTCCGTAGCTAATTAAGTCCCCAGGATCGACCAAGCGAGGTGGCGAATATCACCACATACCTGTAGTTTATCAAATTCCGCCAATGAGCCCCCTATTTTGATCCTTTTAAAGAAGCTCCGCCGCTGGGGAGTCATGCGAATGTACTGGATAAGATTTTGCAGTAAACCGACTGCTCCGCGCTTCCTCTAGAGTTGACTGGCCTTCTCTATATTACCTTTACGGACGGCTATTTCTAGCTGGCGGCAAACCTTCTTAGCGTCCTTTCCAATAATAAAAGCCTGGGCGTAGAGGTTGATAATATGACCGAAGCAGCGAAGATGGCGGGCCTTTCTTTGCTTTGCTGACATATTTGGATATAGTGCTTGAAGAACCGTATCAATGCACTTGTTGTTTGACTCCGCGTTATCCGCCATAAAATAGCCAATATTTCCAGCGATCTTGTACTCCTTAAAGAGAGCAACTAGGACGACCGCTATGTTCTCGCCGCTGTGTTTACTAAGGACCTCGCGAAGCCCTATAACTACATGGCGTCGATTACCAAATCGGTCAATATAGTGCGCTATAACTCCGAGAATCGCGTGAGCGTTTGGCGATGTCTATAAGTCAAAGGATATTGATATTAAGCTCCGCGCCGCCTTCATCTCAACCTTGATGTTATTCCTCCACTAATTAAACGCATAAATCACCCACTTTTGAATTGTTTTACCGGCTTTCGGTAGCAAGCTCGCTAGCTTTGGATACATGTAATATAGGAGCTGGCGGAAGTACGAGTTTTTAAACTGAAAGAAGGCGATATGGCAGTAGACGATCCATCGGACTAATATAGCTTTAAAACCATCAAAAGCTCGTTGGCGGTCAAGAGTATGGGCGTTAGGAAAACTCTCAATCGTCGGCTGGTTTGGATCCTCTGGAAGAGGCTGTTGAATCTGGCCAGTATCCTTATCCATATGGTGTTTGTTGACAAGGTGATTAAGCGCCGTTAATCTTCCCTTTGTGACTCTTATAAGCTCTTGCTGACGCCGTTCCTTTTCACATAGGTAGCAGTAATAGAACTGCTCCTTGCCGTTGCTGCCTTTTAATATAATATCCTCTCCCTATATCCAGATTGACGACGTTCGCTGCTTCGTAAATTTCGGCGGCTTTGTTAAGCTTTGACAGCGAATATAGACCTTTCCTTTATAACGGAACTCCTCCACCTCGCTTGTCGAATCGATTGCATCCGGATTGATATTCTTTGGCGCTAGAATAATATCGTCAGAGGCAGAGGAGACGCGTAGAGGGAAGAGACGTTGCTGGATTCTTGGCATAGCGAACAACACTAAGGGAGAGGTGGTGATAAAGGTTGGTAGAGGGAGGAACGGCCTCGTTAAGGGCGACATTATGAGCAAAGCCACGGTAGCAGCGGTGAGGGAGCAGCAATGATCGGGCGCCCTTAATTTGGTGGCTAATACTATATACGAGGGACGTGTAGTCATTGCTTAGTCCCCCGATTGGCTATTCACTGCGTACTGACTATATAGCGCCCAACCTCCCTCCCAATGAGGTATAAGCTGTGGCGCGCCAGGAGCTCCACGAGCTTTAATCCACGCCACGCCGGCGTTAAGATCAGAGGATCCAGATCCAAATCTAGCTGGCGCTCCACCGCTAATCCAAATAGACGCCAATCCAATTCCATTACTGTCCGCTGTAAAGCAACCGGCATGGACTGATGTGTTAGACCCTAGCATATCTTCCATAGGGATACCAGCTGTAGAATGTTAGTGAAGAGCATGTGATTGAGAAGCGCGGTGCCGTCAGTACGTGCCATTTTCTAAAGCTCTATACGCCGTTTCAAGTAAACCGCGCTGTTGTGGGTCCACTGCCACTGCTTCTGCAGGTGTTATAGAGAAGAATGGCGCGTCGAAGGCTGCAATGTCTTCCTCTATGAAATGTGCACAGCACAAAGGAAGCTATGCAAACGTTAGACTTTATAGTTACAAATGATAATTATTAAAAAGAGTTCTTACAGTGCCTTGCCGATTCGAGTCCGGATGCCTGAAAGCCTCGTGGTTAATTCGATCGCTAGGAAATTTCGTAGTCACATTTTTCCCATTCATCAACATTTCCCAGAACGCCTCAGGGGAGGTCGCCTCCCCTGGGAATTTAAGAGAGAAGCCAATGATGGCAATTGGCATGAGAGCGTCTTGCTCAATGTCATCGGTTTGCATCTCATCGCCACTGCAACTGGAAGCAGAAGAGATAGAATCTTGGATACGAGAGGGACTCATGGTGGGAGCGGGAGTACCGAAACACTTGAAAGAAGTCTGTCGAGAACAAAATGGGTATATTGAAAAGGGTAAACATCAGTGAGAACGTAGGTGAAGAGTTGAGTATCTCGTGAAAGATACAACCATTATAGCCAAAACTTGTAGCAAAAGGTGGTGGAACAATGTCGAGATGGAAGGTAAGTTGTTACTAAAAAGAGTCAGCTTGAACGACGCTCGAATGGGGGAAGCGGCAGTGAAGTGGTACAATAGCCCTCTCAAGGGAACCGTATATTTGCTCGTACGGTCCGTCATACACTAGGAAACTATTCTTGGTTCGCGTAGAGGCCCTAGAATGGGCGTACGATCACGCTCACTTCCCATTCTGGGCAAGTTTAAGGCATATCATGTTTAATCCTCCATTACGTGTAACCCCACGATTCTCAAACGTCATTTACGAATCCCTGGTATGTTAATTTCCGGGCCGAAAACGCAGTTCAACATCCCCGGGAAAGCTACTGAGTTATTTACGATATCTAGGGCAAACTTAGCATCGAGAGCGACCATCTATGCAGCGGTTGCAGATCAAATCTTACAACTTGTTGCCGTGGCACAGCGGGCCCGTTATCATGTCCGTCAGCGCTAGTTTCCTGCCGGGACTTGCTTGAAGCAAGGGCCAGGTAGACCCTAGCGAGTGGCTGGCCTCTGTCCAGGTTTCTGTAGATCTAGCTGTCCCCGCCTTCCGTATTAATGAGCTGAATAATTGACTGCAAGACCTTCCTGATCTAGGAGGCTACCTCCGTCAGGAAGGGTACTCCGTAAAATGGGTCCTACGGTTATCGATAAGAGTCAGCTAATAGAGTCAATAGGATCAAGGCTCCGTGACCATACGCGTACTTTTGATTCTGGTGTTCGCGCACGGTCCAACTTTCGTAGAGCCCTACTAGAGGAAGGGATATGGTGTAGCAATCAATAAGTGATTGCTACGGAAACAAACCAAAAAAGGAGCAAAGGGAATCTGCTTATGTAACTCTCTTAGATCCTTCCTCACGTATCTCGCCATTTTTGAAGTCCAAAATTTTGCGATGACAGCTCTCAGATCAGGCGAGTTTTTCGGACTAATAGATTAAATAACTGTTTAAGGCATTTTCGGTAGTAATTCTTACCTCGTGCCCTTCGTCGTCTCTAGACGCCCTGTGACCGTTGAAACGCCTTAGCCGTAGTAACTAACATGAACTTTTGCTGTTGTGCAATCGTCTCGAAACGTGGTGGCGTTGTTAGCCGGTTAATTCTAACTTAAGCCAGCTACATGCATGAGGCAGCTTCCCGTCCCGCCCGTGCTTGCCTGATCCTTCCAGAACCACGGAGGTGCTTCGAGCTTTTTACCACTGATAGCTTAGCGCGTACAAAAGTCCGTGCTGATCTCTTTCGGCTTCTCCGCTTGGGGCCGTACCTGGCATACGGCGATGCTGGCAACGCGATCCCTGCCTGCGGAAGCTCTATCGAGATAACGTACAAGTGATGTTCCTATTCTGGAGAACACCTTAGCTATCGATAGCAAACAAATTTCCTCAGGACAGAGTGATTCGCTCCAAAGGAACAGGACAACCTGCGCCTTCGTTGCATGACGGAAAGAACATCTCTTGCCTCATCTAGCCTGTAACTGTCACGAAGTTCATGTAGAGGGGTTCATTGATGCAATGGGTTGATTGATTGATGATCTTGACTTGATCGTTGATTGATGTCGATGTTGTGCTAGTGAGCCCCTTGGGCTCTAAGCTCAGATGAAGAGATTTACAATGCACGTGCTCCGTGCACGTGACTCGTGCACGTAACCCACGCCTTTAGAGAATACAGATTATCTAACACACCCCCTTAGCTTCAAGCTCTTTAAGGTTAAAGCTAGCCACCTTCTCGTGTCCGTTAATGAGTTAATTGGACCGTAATCTCATCTAAATCCTTCCGTCTTGCTCTAATACTATCCCTTAGGTCCTCTAGTTGCTTCTCCTTATTTAGCCACTCTTTAATATCCACCATTCCGATTATATTAACGAAGCTTTAAAACCTCTGCTTAGGCAGGGCCTTTATAAGTCTATTGGCGATTATCTCCTTCGTTACTATCTATTAAAATCATACTCGTCTTATTACGTATTCCTAACGTAGCCAATATTAATAGATGTTAACGTGTTAGAGCTTTGTAATTAGCTTTACCGTATCTTCTATAATTAGTTAAAGCATCTAGGTGTTATCACATTTAATAATTAAGGGCTTATTTAGTTATAACATTATTGCTTTAAATAACCTGCTGATAAAGATAGCTTTCTTTGCTATCTGTAATAGGGCTAACAACTCGGCTTCTATACTTAACGTCATAACTATACCCTACTTGTTTGCTCTCCAGGTAATCGGCCCCCCAAATAGCTTTATAATATATTCTTGTGAGCTCTTTCTGTTAACGGAGTTGTCCGCGAATAATGCATTACTAGCACAGATAAATAATTACGCTTTACCTCTACCGTCTCTTCCATCGTCTCGTCCTTTGTTGCGTATTCCTTTGTCTTTCCCTCTACTGTTTGTTCCTTCCTCATCTCCTTTATAGCAGATTGCTCTGCTTCTCGTGCTATATAGGTATTAGATAACTCTATCTGCCGCTTAATAATACTCTTAGCTTAGGTCCTAATTAAACCTTACTAGCCTTAATACTGCAAAAGCAATATCCAGACGCGTTGTAGTGGCTGCATAGAGTACTAAACCCAATTTTCTCTAATATAGCATCGTAGAGGCTGGTAGGGATATAGGACGGACTAATAGGTCTATATTAGGGGACGGACGCGTTAGACAGATTAATTAGTAATTAGTAGGGAGGAGTTCTAATTCTGCTATCAGAGTATCTAGAAGACGCCCTTTAAGATCTATCTTATACTAGTTAGCTATTTTCTTAATATAGGCTTCCTGGGATAGCCATAGGAGCCTTTAGCTATAATTACATAGCACATGGATTCCTAGGAACCATTTTAGCTCGCCAAGGGTACTTATCTAGTATTCCTTGCTTAGCTCCTTAATTGCTTCTTAAGCTTTCTTCTTATCTGTCTTTTAGTAGCAGAAGACAATATTATTAACATAGAAGAAGACAACTATTCTACCTTTTAGCATAATATACGGCTCCTAGGGTACCTCTTTAAAACCCAATTCTGTTAGCGAGCTCGTGAGATTCTTCTGCTATAACAGTGGTAATCGTTATAGTCTGTATAGGGCTTTTCTTAAGCGCAGTACTTTGTCTTTCTTTCCGTTATTAAATCCTGGCGGTAGCTTTATATAGACGACTTTATTAAGATCATAATAGACAAACGCATTAACTGTATCTATCTATGTCGTCTCTAGGTCGAATTTTGCGGTGATCGCTATAAGGGTTCGGAAGGTTGTACTAGCTAATATAGTAGCTCTTATAGGTAGGTCTCCTAGGGCCTATTAATTTCCGTATACTACTAAGTATACCTTATATTTCTAGAGAAATCCATGCTTATTTATCTTGTAGACGAACACCCATATTAAGCTAAGAACCTACTGTCCCTTTATATGCTTCTTGTCTGTTTCTTAAAATAACCTTATTTAATAATAGGATTAGAGGTAAGCTTGTTAAGCCTTTTAAAACTAATCTTAAAGAGGGTATATATTAAGGTCCTTAATTAACTAAGGTAGCGGAGGTAAGTTCTTCCTGTATAATCTAATATCACGTATTCTGCCTAATTTCAGCTTGCTGTCGTTAAGTTAACTATTAAGGTTAAACTTCCTTCCTGCTACAAAGGCGCCTTAATAGGCTAAGGTAATCCTTTTAATGACAAAGTTTTTAAACCTATTATCGCCGGCTTCCTTAAACGAGTCTTTAACCAAGTCGTTAAACACCCCCTAAGTGTAAAACCTATCTCCTACTTAGTTGACAGTGTCCTGATCAGTATTTAACTTTATAGGATACTTAACATAAAAGGCATATAGAGATTCTTTATCTTCTTCTATTAGAGGTGGCGTATAATATGCGTCTTTAAGAGCTCTTGCAAGCTTAAGATCTGCTAACTCATTAAAGGTTTAAACTGGCTCATTAACGTCATTATCTTCCTCTTAAATTAACGGTTTAAATACTTTGTTATTATCTTCTAGAAGAACCTTGTTCTTAGTTAAGGTCTTAGGGAGTTAAATCTTCTTAATTAGCATATCTAATTTAGCGTGTAGGTCCTTTAAGATGTCCATTCGCTTGCTATTAAAGAACGTCTTTTTATCAAAGATAACATCCCTAGTAAAGATAATGATACCTTTATACGGAATCCAGATCCTATAGATATTGGTAGAGTCATAGCCAATAAGGTAGCTAATATGGGCTCGCAGATCTAGCTTACTTAGTCTTTTCTTCTTTAGCTAGGCATCTAATGTCATCACATACGCCCTATAGCTATAGGCTTTTAGGTGCGCCAATTATAGTTTTCTTAATCTCCCATTTGCTAGGTAGGTATGGAACCTTTTATATAGCAATTTCTATCTATTGCTTTCCCGTGGCGTTCAATCTTAAAGGTAGACTATATAGTTGACTATCTTATTCCATAGGTCGTGTGGTAGATTGGCAGCAATTCTTATTATACGTCCTTTCTCAATAATTACACCCCCTAAGCGTTCGGCGGTACTATTCTGTGCTTAGGTATATGGCGCTAAAGGCTTGAATATAATCCCTTAAGTCTATAGCCATTTAAGGGTTCTTCTTTTCCCTAGCTCGTTGTCTGACCTAATAGTGTTAACCTTAAGGTTATACCTCAGACAAATCCATTGGATAAAATCTTTAAGTACTTATAGTGTCTCCTTCTCCTCGCTATGCGTTGTTATAAAATATAGAAAGGTTCTTCCTGAGAAAGTGTTGTAGATAAACATAACTTGTACAAATCCAGTATGCGCTTCCTTAAGGTCAGTCCAGTTAATATAGAGGTTAAGAAAGGGTTTATTAATTTTCTATTTTAAGAACCTTCTTAAGACCTAACGCTTAATTTTGGCGAGACTGCAATATTAACATTCTATTATCTTTAGGCCTTAAAGCTTAACTCCTAAGGCGTTAAGACCTAAATGATAAAGGCTTATAGGTCCTGGATAACCTAGACGTAAATACTATAGACATACATCTCCTTTTAAATCTGGACGAGCGTCTCTTAATAATGCTCTGCGCTTCCTTTAGCGTAGTAGTCGGCTTGTATTAAACGCTAATAGACTTCCTGGTTGGACGTATTTAATAGTCTGTTATCCGTGACGTTCTTCTATTTAACATAGGATTGTGTTGTCCTTTTAAACTAGAAGATTATTCTCTCCTTTATTGTCCTAGTAGTACCCTCGTTTTTAAAGTAGACGGAACGACACTAGATTCATATTAAAGTCTATATAAAAGGCAACGTCCTTAAGACGTAGGATTCCCTTGCTCTTGTCTAGTTTTATAACTTAGATAGTGACATCGCCGTAACCTAATATAGGCACTTCTGAGCTGCCTGCGATGATATATTTGTGTCTTAGAGCTTTCCTAAAATTATAGAAACAAGAGAGGTTATTAAAGATATAGAGAGTGGTTCCTAAGTCAAGAATAGTTAATAGCTTTAGTGGATAGAGTTAACCGGTGTAATACGATTCTAGAAATATTGTATTGGCTTCTCCTTTAATCTTCCTAATTATCTCCTAACTCTTAACCTGTCGTTGTTAAGCTTTATCAATATTTAATTCCTTAAGCTTAAGTTATTCTACTTAGGCAGCTAGATCCTTGTTATATTCTACCTTTTTACACACCTTTTTTATGTGTGTACCCTTAGCATTAAATCCCTTAGGCCTCTTGCACTCAAATAGATACCAATAGTTAGGAAGGGTATGTCCCCTTATATCGCATGCTAGGCATTTTAGGTTCTTTAACTTCTTAGAAGACGTCTCTTTAGTTAAATTTATCCCTACCCTTTTTTAACTGCGAGATAAGCTATTCCCTCTTCCCTTTTGGACTTTAGCAGTAATAGAGATATCCTCTTCAGACTCTCTTGCAAAGTCTATATTGAATGCACTCCCTCTGGTAGTTAAGAATGGTATGACCTTTAAGAGGTTTACAAATGCTTCCCGTAGCTCTATTACTACTTTACAGTATTCTAACGAGTGAGCCTTTTCGGTATCATTTACCTGTTTAGTGTACATAACAAAATAGGTTTCGCTTATAGGTCGTATTGCATTCGCAAGGTCCATTAGCCAGATCCTATTAGTTATCTACGGAAGACTATACTTCTCTACTATCTTTATCGCATGCTCCCATCTGTCAAGCCACTAGGTAATTTTTGCCTGCTTAAGTCCCTTAAGTGATTCTATGTACTGCAGTTATACCTTCCTTATTATAAAGTTCTTTAAGGGCTTAGTGTCTTCTTTTAACCAAATTAGCCATTTCTTAACTGTAAGGGAAGGGTCAAGCAGTAGCTTCTTCTGGATTAATACTGTGGACGTAATCTAGGTGCATATCTATTACAGATGCTCTTCCTGTTTTAGGAAGTACTTTATGTCCTAGTTATAGTATCGTCTGCTGTTCTTATACGCTCTCTATTGGTTCGTCGAAAGCTGTGCATATAAGGTTGCATTCTCATTAAAATCTATAACTTTTAGAAGAGGTGGTTTTTCAAGTAGACCTTTTTAAGGTGCTTCTGTAGCTGGATTAATATAGGCCCAAATTTGCTAATCTATAAGGGCTTATAGTTGCCAGATCTATTGCTCCCAGTCTTCTAGTTTATTAAGGATAATCATGGTTAACGAACTTAACATCGGTGGAGTCATTTTAACTAATAGGTAAAGGGGAATTAAGATGGAATTCGTTATCAGGATCGTCCTTATCATTAGGATCGTCCTTTAATAATTAAGGTAGGATTTCTGTCAGAGTCTGCGTCTTAACGATAAGGTGTCAGAGTCTAACGATAAGGTAGAATTTCTTTAAATAATTAAATAATAGCTGAATAGCTTCTTAAGTCGGCGGACCGGGCTTATAACTGTCACGAAGTTCATATAGAGGGGTTTATTGATGCAATGGGTTAATTAATTAATAATCTTAACTTAATCGTTGATTAATATTGATGTTGTGCTAGTGAGCCCCTTGGGCTCTAAGCTTAGATGAAGAGATTTACAATACACGTGCTCCGTGCACGTAACTCGTGCACGTGACCCACGCCTTTAGAGAATACAGATTATCTGACAGTAACTGCAATTTGAGCACTCCCATCTCTCCAATGTTAAAATCCTAGTACAGTATTGTTGAGTCTTTTGAGCTATTCCCCGACCATCAATAGCTCATCTCGCCAACTTCTAAGTCTTAAACACTAGCATAATCATACCCTCACACAAAATGCGGTTCCTCTGTCTCCACGGCATGGGTACGAACAGTCACATCTTCGAGATGCAAACCGCCGCCCTCCGCTACGAACTCGGTGACCACCACACCTACGAATTCGTCGAAGGTACCATAGAAACACCCATCGCACCCGAGCTCAAGTGCTACCTCTCCACTGGCGACACCTACTTCGCCTACTTCGACCAGAACTCCTTGTCCACCTGCCGCAAAGCGCTCTCAGACCTCGAAACCTTCATACAAACCGACGGCCCCTTTGACGGCGTGATGGCATTCTCGCAAGGTGCCGCCCTCGCCTCAACTCTCATCGTCAAGAAATTCCTCCAAGATCCTTGCGGCCAAACACTCAACCCGATCTTCAAATGCGCCATTTTCAGGGTTGCAAGTCAATCAACGAGATTTCAATATTGAATTGAATCAATTGAATCTTGGCACTTAATTCAATCGATTGAGGATTTGCTGGCTTTTCAATTCAATTAATTTGGAAGTCCTGATTAAATTAAATCGGTTGACAAATATTAAAACTTTTAATATTATAGAAATATATTTCCCAGAGTTAACAAGTCGTAATACTCCAAACCTTATTTTTCTTAGTCTCCCTTACCAAAAAAAGTTTACCCAAGCATCACCCAATGTTTACACCGTTGCCGCTAGCATTTTAGCAGCTACCAGATTTGGCTGTTAATAATATCAATTCTATTACCACCATGGCTTCTAACGCGTTAGATAATGGCTAAATAAACACCTTAATCCTTTCTACAGCTCGTTCTGATCCTACCGTACCTACTAACCTCCAGCGCGCCTTAGAACACAGCTTAGATGGTAATGCTGACGCGTCTACCACTGATTTCTAACAAGAAGAGTACAATGGAATTAAGTGGAAGCGTCTTCTTGGCTACCATATTCCTTATCTAACGGCGGGCAGATGTTGTGGGCCTACATAGAAGTACGGATATGATATTAAGCACACTAAATTAGGCAAGCGGTATTAGGTGTGCAAACTCTGCTATAAAAAAAAGGCTCATCTATGATATATATATCTGGCTTCAGGCACCTTAAATTATTTTCGGCATATACAGGACGAATATAATACTAGCAATACCTCTATAGAGAAAGCAAAGCAAGGACAATTAGTCTTTAAATAGCTGCAACTTTAAGCTGATAAGCTAGAGGATTAAGCCTAAATAAACACTATTATCCAGAGCGTTAATGTTAATCGTTTTACTCAGCTTTTGATGTAATGGGTCGTACGCAATAATATTCCATTTTATAAGCTTAAAAGCAGTATATTTTACGATTTTATGGGTTACTTTAATTAAGCTATATTAACCGCAGGCCTCCTACTAACTTATTCAACAATAAAGGAGTTAATAATTACTGAGTTTAATCAGCATAAGGAAGTGGTTATTGCTCTACTACATAGAGCGCCAGGTAAGATTTATCTATCTTTTAATCTTTAGACGTCTTGTAATTATCTATTACTGCTTAGTAAGCTTAACTCTAAGGCCTATACTGCATTAATTACTAACCTATATATAGGAATCGTTGTCCACTTTATAGACGCTGGAAATTAGCACCACTCCTTCCTCCTAGCCCTCCCTCCTTAAGAAGAGCGATATACTAGCGTTAATATTATAGCCAATGTTAAGAAAATCCTTACTAAGTTTAAAATTAGTAAACAGTAGGTTGGCTACTTTGTAACGGACAACACAGATAATAATAATACCTACATTAATAACCTCTCTATAGAGTTTAGATTTAATCCGCTACATCATTACATTTGTTATATGGGCTATATTATCAACCTAGTCACCCAAATGCTGCTTTTCAGCGCAGATTTAAGCGCCCTAGATAAGGAAGAAGAGGGTAAGGATAAGGTCGTCCGCTAAATACTAGCTTGGCAGAAGATTGGGCCTGTTGGTAAGCTTTATAATATTATCTTTTGGATATTTAACTCTAACCAACGCGTTAAAAAGTTCCTTAAGCTTTAAGATCTAGAGCTTGTATTAGTAAGTAAAGACGACACGCTGTAAGCTAACACCAAGCTTCTTCTAATTAAGCCAGTAGAGACGCGCTGGAACTCTATGGAGTTAGCAATTAAACGCACGATAAAGCTTTGAAACCCTATTAATTACATTATCAGCGACAAAGTCCTTAAATGGATAATATACTGGGCTAAAGTTACTGTAAATAGTATAAAGGATCTACCTACTAGAGTCCGTAAAGAGCCTAATATTGTTAAGAACTATTTAACAGAGGACAACTGGGCTATATTAACTGAATATCTGGCTATTTTAAAGCCTCTCTAGATTGCTATAAAGTGATTAGAAGGACGCCTAAAGGAAGGTATGTTAAAAACGTTCTTTATTTCTATTACAAACTAATTAATATAGGCAAATTTAGATCTCTATAGGAAGTCCTTCCTATATTTAAGTATCTACTAGATTAATTTGAGTGCTATAAAGTGCAGTACAAACACTACCCAGAGCCTCACTTCCGCCATAATATTAATGCAGCTTGGCTAAAACTAACTAAATACTATAAACTTACTAATTATTCGCCTGCCTATATTGCTGCCATAGTCCTTAATCTGTTAATTAAATAGACTTTTACTAATAAATATTGGATGGGTAAAGGCCGAGCTGGTTGGAAGGAAGTAGCTAAGCAAGCTATTTGCGATCTATGGCTTAAGTATAAACATCTTCTAATTAAATTAACTACTAACGGTGAGTCTCCTGTATAGCAGCGCGTCTTCTTATCTAAAATTAATAACTACTTCGTTGGCGGCTTTACTTAGCCTACACCTATAAACAATCGCGATGAGTACAACGATTGGCTTGTACGAGCAGGTCACCCTAAGGACGTTCAGTGTACCAATCTGATTATATATTGGCAAGCTAGGGTAAAAGGGACTCTATATCTACAACTCGCTCGCATAGCTCTTAATTTAATAACTATTCTACTAATATCATCTAACCCTAAACGCATATTTAATCTCATGGGTTTGCTCCTTACTGCTAATTGCGCACAACTATAATCTAATATAATTGGAGCTTTAATGGCAATGGGATCATGGGATAAGGAAGGAGTTATTAATATAGTGGATGGGTAGTTGTCGAACTGGATCGGAGTTCCTTACTACTATCTTACTACTGTCTTTAAGACTAGAACCCTATGTCTTACTACCCCGCTACTTACCTCGTATGTCTCATCGAAAGTCTTATTGAAAGTCTTATTACCTATTTCTATTACCGAATGACGACTGCGTTGTCATTCTATTTGTAACCTATTTGTCACCTATCTGGTGTATATATAGAGGCTCTAGAAGCCCTCTTTAATAAACAGAGTTCTTATACCTAATTATTAGTTCGATAGTTATGAGCCTAGGCCAACTACTGTATTATCTTTAATTCCAAAGCCTTTATTCCAATTAATTATTATCTTAATTATAGACAACCACGATAATAAACTCTTAATAAGAAACCAGACCCGTTATTGTATTATCCGTTATCCTTGCAAGCCCAAATAATTGGGATAAATGGATTAAGGTTATTAAGTTAAAAGCAAATAACAATTGTCTCTGGGAGTATGTTAACCTATTAACACCCAAGACCAATTTACTAAAGCTTAAAGTACCTGTTCGCGCCTTACCCAAGGATGCTAATAGCTGGGGGAAGACGAAGCTCGCAGAGCTAGATGAGGAGGAGAAGGAGAAGCTCCGTATGCTTAAAGCCGACCATAGGGACGATATGAAGCTATATAGAAAACAGCTGTTAGCTCTTAATACGTTGCGCAGCTATATCTTAAGCTCTATCTTACGTACCTACCTTATCTATACGTTTAAATGCACAACCACCTATAACGTCTTGGTGTCTCTTAAGAAGAGAATTGCTCCGACTAATAACGCAAGAAAGCTTTGAGTAGCCACCCAGTATGTATAGCTTAAGAAAGCGCCTTGGAACCAGAACTTTGAGGTCTGGTTGGAGGAATGGGAGAAGGTGTACACTGAGTGCAAGGAGCTAGATCTACCTGAGGTAAATAGTGACCGGTCAGTGAGAGACTTTGTGTACGTAGTCAATTCGATTACTCCAAGCTGGTCCGAATATTAGAAGAACCAGCTTAAAAGGATGGAGTGGAAGAAGGAGAAGCTTCCTAGCTTCTTTAAATTGGTCGAAATATACCGAAATTACCGTCGTACGGAACTTGCCCAGATAGGTAAGAGTCCACAAGAAGGATCCTTTGCAGTCTCCTCTAAGGATGAGTTGAGTGAGTCACCTAAATTAAAGCCTAAATCGTTAGCGGATGAGTAAAAGAAGGAAAGGAGACTGCCGCTAGAGTGCCTATACGGAAAGCGTTACTACTTTAACAAATGCTGGTATATTGTAGAGTCGATTCCTCGCCCATCTTGGTTTACATTGAGTGACGAAATTTAGAAGAAGGTGGATAAGAAGATTGCTAATACGACGCCTGAAATTAAGGCTTACATTAAGCAAATTAAAAAGGACGATTAAGCCAATAAAAAGGATGATTAAGTTAATAAACAGCCAAAGAATGGTAACAATTAGAAGAGCTCTTAAGAGCCTAAAGGAGCCTTTGTGGTTTATTAAAAAGGAACCTATAAGCTTTGCGACAGCGTTCTTCTTAACTTAGGAACCACTGTACACATTATTAATAATTAAGCTAGATTTATCAGCGATATTAAACCTACGTTAGAGCAAATCTACACAGGCTCGCATGTAGAAGAAATTGTAGGCTATGGCATAGCTGTAGTCACGATTAACTACCTAAAAGGGAAGAGATAGATATAGCTCTTAGGAGCAGCCTTTATACTAAGCTTTTATACTAACCTAGTATGCCTCTAAAAGCTTAATAATAAGGGAGTCTACTAGAGCAATAAAGAGAACACTCTTTACTATGGCGACAATAAGACGTACGCCTATTGTGACTACCACTGTGGTTAGATCACTATTGAATATAATAAGCCAAAGACGAGCGCTTTATAAGAAGCCTTATTTACGACTTAACTATTAAACTAATTATTAAAGCTATTAAAGCAATTATTAAAATAATTGTTGAAGCCTCTACTAAATTAAAAGGTAGAAGGACGGCTATGGCGCAGTTAACTTGGACACGCAGAAATAAATGTAATTAGGCAATTACCTAAGGAATTAACTAGGGCAGATGTAAAAGGCCCTATAATAGTTAAAAATAAGTCTTATACAGTCGACAAAGCTTATAAGGAAATATTAAAAAGAATACCTACAAGCAAAATCACCAATTAAGATATTGCGGTAAAGTCTTTAGCTCTAAATACCCTAGAGCAGAACAGTTGTGCGGAACGTTCTAGGGGGGTGAGTATGTTAGAGGACGAGGATAAGACTTAAGTAGATACCGGTGGAAGTCAACAGGTGGATTCTGGTGGAAATTAAGATTAAGCGACCGATTGAGAGGAGCTTAATCCTTAAGATAATAACGTAATAAGCCCGTAAGCCTTAAAGGACAATCTTCCTACCCTAAATTTGAAGCTAGAACCTTAATTAAATACTATAACTACTGAGTCCTTAAGTCCCTTAACTAATTAAAAACCATAATTCAAATGCATTCCAGATGCAGGAGAGGAGGCGATTGAGCACCTTCCGTAGTTAGTGATGGGACCGATCTTAAAAGGACTGACGGCGGTTAAATTTATAACTTACGGAGTTAGCAAGGCTTATAAGATTGCATTAAGAAAGCCACTAAAAAGACGCCCTAGATGGCAGATATCTCGCAAGAAGAAGCTTAAGGCCCTTAAGGGAGAGCTAAAGAAGTTCAAGAAAGGAAGAATTAAGGTTAAATGGGTCCCTACTGCGGACATGACAGAAGACGGCTTGACGAAGGCTCTGCCTCGTCAAAAGCACGAGACGTTTGTTTAGTAGTTGAACCTCGTTAATATCAAGGATCTAATTGATTCAATTTGAATCATATTTGGGTAAGGTAACTATATGGAGGATTTCTTTGACTTAACACCAAATTTCTATTGTGACTTTTTGGTACTGTATAGCAGCACAGAAGGCTCTGTGCAGCTGGGGGGGTGTGTTGAACTGGATTGGAGTTCCTTACTACTATCTTACTACTGTCTTTAAGACTAGAACCCTATGTCTCACTACCCCGCTACTTACCTCGTATGTCTCATCGAAAGTCTCATCGAAAGTCTCATTACCTGTTTCCATTACCGAATGACGACTGCGTCGTCATTCTATTTGCAACCTATTTGTCACCTATCTGGTGTATATATAGAGGCTCTAGAAGCCCTCTTTAATAAACAGAGTTCTCATACCTAATTGTCAGTTCGACAGTAGTTGAGGCGACCGACAATAAAAGAGACAGTATAGTGCGGCAGGAAGGCGTGTCAACACTATGCCAAGACTCACAATAGGCCTACATTAAGAGCCGGGTGACAGGAAGGACAATTGGAAATGATTTTGGGCGTCGCCAGGTAGGTCCTCCTGCATCAAATCTATACCAAGACTCGTGATAGTTGCTAACTACTCAGTTAAATTCAGTTGCAACTAGGTGCCAAGACTTCAATATTGATTCAATTAATTCAATTAACTGGACTCTCTGCTTACAAAGCTTTCAATTCAACCGATTCAGAATCTCAATCGAGTTGAGTTGATTGATTTGCAACCCTGGCCATTTTCATATCGGGAGGAATACCCTGCTCCCCCGTCTCTCTATCTGATCCCACGCAAACAAAGTTGAGATTGCTGGATGCGAGAATTAATGGGGAGTGCATCTCTATCCCCACGACTTGTATCTGGGGCGCAAAGGATTTGGAGTGGCCGCCGGAGCTAGCAAAGTTGTGTAAGAGAGATGAGAGAGAGGTATTTGTGCATGAGGGGGGGCATGAGGTTCCGGGACTAAGCGACATTGAGGTGGTGAGGGCGAGCGTGAGGGCTGTAAGGAGGACGGTTGATCGTGCCTTGCATAGGCAGTGATGGCGGATTTTATTTGGTAATTACATCATCATCATTATCATGTTAAGAAGCAAAATGTATTCCTTGAGTGCAATGAGTGAAAGTAATCTGTAAGTCTTAGTCCAGGACACTAAAAGAGCGCGCTGATTGCTTGGAGGGTTTTGGATCACAGGCGCCAGCGTGAGTGCGTGATCCGCTTGGAATGTTCATTGATGTTTGATTGAAAGGTTTGTTGATTCGTGATATATATCTCTCTACGGGCTCGTGATGCTACATACTGCTACAGTTACCTCTTCACACGGTGGGAATGATCAAATCACCCTTATTCTGACACATCAATGCCGTCGCCGGAAATTGGGCAGCCGCAAATCCAACAATAATTCTCATCTGCAAATTGAACCCCTGTGCAAACACTCTCTTAACGGCGTCTCGCAAACCTGGCGAGAATGTGCCGATTACGGTTGTGAACTCGAAAATAGCCTCCAACTGTGCTGGGAGAAGCTCCCGCGAGAGCTGTGACTTGAGCCAGCTATTCATGACACAAGTGACTATGGCGAGACCGATAGCACCGCCGACGACACGGAATTGGACTACAGCGGCTGTTATGACGGCTTGGTGAAGTCAGCATTGATAAAATGAAGAAGCCGCAGAGAGTTCTGAGCACTTACACAAATCCGATGGCGAATCAATACAGAACGGCGCAACGATAGATGTGCTTCCAATATTGATCCCTACTCCCAGTCCGGTGATCACTTCGTAGCTATACTGACCCGTCCACACAGCCTCTCCCGTCGGCACTGTCGACATCAGCGCAATACCTACAATCTGCAACGCTGCTCCAACAAACAGCAAGAAAATCGGCGGCAGTTTCCTCTTTGTCAGTGCTGCAACAATTATAGATCCAGTCGGACAAGCCAGCGCAAACGGCAGTAAGTGAATTCCAGCCCAGAGAGGAGAGGCGCCATTAGCTGTTTGGAAGCGGAGCGGGATTTGAATCATGCAGACGGTGAAGAGGACTCCGACGAAGAAGGTATTCAAAATTAGGCCAAGCACAATCCGGTTGGCGACAAAGCGCCAGGGCAAGACGGGTTCTTGAGTGAAGTTCTTGGTGGTGATGAGCCACTCCCAGATAAGGAACACAGGCCATAGGAGGCCGGAGAGCACAATGAGCGCGATGACGGATGCGGAAGACCATGCCGTGCCATCTACAGTTTGTTGTAAGGCTGCAACGAGAAGGGTGGAGGCTGTGAGCATGAGGCAGGCTCCAAGTAAGTCCACTCTGCGGAGAGGCTTGGAAGTGAATGCTCTGCTCCAGGATTCTGGCTGCACCTGACCTTGGTTGGGAAAACCACTAGGTAATGTAAAGAGCAGCAATACCATGGCGACGAATCCAGCTGGAACGTTCAAGAGGAAGACCCATCTCCAAGTCGTATGAACATTAATAAGTCCACCCATTAGCGGGCCAAGGAGAAGCGAAACAGTAAACAGCGCCGCAACTAGTGCTGTATACGCCGGATACTTGCTCGACGGGACCATCTCAAAGAAGATGACCATGCAGAGAGAGTAGATTCCTGAACCTCCAATGCCTTGGAAGGCACGTAGTGCGATTCTAACCAAAACTTAGCGTTTTTGCTCGTATAGTGAATGGAGAATGGAGCTCACAGCTGTGTCATCGTCTGAGAAGCTCCACATGCTCCCGAGAAGACAATAAAGATCAATATAGAGATAATCAGGAGGGACTTTCTGCCGAATATATCGGATAGTTTTGCCCAGATGATGAGCAGACCTAAACGGAAGTTAAAACGCTCCGAGCCTCACAGCAGTGCAGTAGGGTAGGCTTACCAGTGTATGTGAGCAAGTAAGAGGTAACAATCCAGCTACTCCGTCCAAAACCCTTTAATTCGTCCGTGATAGCTACTAATGAGGTACTGACGATTGATATCTCGAAATTTGCTAAGAACAAGCTCAGGCAGAGACTGTTATAGTGATTAGCTGCAACATCGCACAATACAGCCTCAGTAGAGGGACAGACGCTGCAGTAAGAGCATGAAGGTTCCATCCAGTGAGATAGTTCTTTTGGTCCGCTTCCCCTTCGTATTTGGGAAGAGCTGTGTGTTCAACAGCATCTAGTGAAGCGCAGTACGTCGATGTTTGAGATGATGCTGGAGTTTCCAGAGTCTTCTCACTGGTACGGAGTGACTTCACTGAACCGTTCATGGTGGAATCAATAGCTATGGACAAGCTATAACAAAGGTGTGAATGAAGCAAAAAGTTTGAAACTCGACATGCGCCTGAGTACTTCCAAGCAAGACGAGGTAGATCTCAGCTCTGCTCCTCCACCTGGTTCGACTTGAATAGCTGTAGAAGGTAAGGCGGATCCATTTCGTCTGTACTGGGACTACCGGCATTGATGGATCGGGACAATGATACTGCACTCTACGCGTACAACCGTTGATACCTCGAGATCCATGTGTTAACGAGAATAGCATTGTGGGACCCCAGTTTCAGTATCCCTGGTCAAAACCGCAAAGCTTCATTCCCTACAGACCACCTGCTCGTCCTTGTAGCACTTCACAACTTCGTAAGAAGTTTGTGGGCGGAACCATGCAGATTGCCTTGCGACGCTACGGAATGTACTACATGCAGGGTCCTACCCGTACGTGTCTGGTGCACCGTTTTTCGGAGTCCGAAATCTTGCAAGGGTTGCAAAAGCGTGAGGTTATGCAGGGATAGAAGCAAACCTGACGACCGGCAGGGGCTGCGGACGTCCAGCGCGTGTAGATCTGGATGGACTTTCTTGCGATATTCGTCGCCGCCGGTAGGCTTGCTTTAAGTGGTCATTGTTACGAAGACTTTGAATTAAGTAGAATCCGGAGAATATCAATGTGATGACAAATTCCACAAGCATTGACGTGCTAGAGAAATATTACATTTGTAGATTTGATAGGTCTTTTGCAGAGTTGAGGGCTTGCTCTAGCCCAAAACGGGCCATAAAATATAGTGGCACTATAGCGGATAGCTCAACGGTTTTTTGTTTTATACGAATGAAGAGGTTTCCAAACAACATTATAACAATCAAACAACATCATAGCTCCTTGTGACAGAGATGTTCCTTTGAGGTGCACCAATATGGCTCCGTGGGGGAAAATTGCCATCCATCAATCCACCAAATCCACCAGTGACTTGAGTAACCGTGAGCTGCTCCGCACTGTTATCACTGAGCAATTCATCAAATTGGCGCCATTGCTTCTCCTGTTCCAGAGATATGGAGATGGGCCTCCCATGGCCGGGCAATGATGATTGACTGCCTGACCGGCTGCTTCGGTCGCGGAGAGAGCTGTAAACCTTTTGAATGCTTTCCGTGATAGTGGCGATTGTCACCATGAGTGGTCGGAATACTGGGAGGCATGCACAGACGATGCTGACGCAGACGTGAATATTGCTCCACAATTCGCCGTTGGTGAAGTTCACTTAATGGGAGTCAGCGACAGTAGAATTAGAGGACCTCAGCTCCTGAAGACAAACCATATTTGTTATGAGGTCGATAGATGAATGCGATCCTAACAATATCGGTGATGATTGCACTGTAAATGTTAGCATTTCACATCCCGCAGAGGGCCCGTCAGATAGACTCACAATCCTCCGAGAAGGAATATTCCATACAGCATTATCTTGCTTCGGGGCGGTAGCTGGATGGTTGAGATCACTGGTACGGGAAGAATAAGGATGAAGAGGTCGATAACCGTTTCGATGATGCCAACAACCAAAAAAAATAGATCGAAGTTGAGGCAGTGCCCTTTGACGGTGGGATTCCAGAAGGATTGAACGGGTAGGCAAACAAGAATGTCCGTGAGCCCCACACCGAGAAACCAGATGACGACCACCACCATAGAAATTAATGCCACGCGCCTAAAGGTTTCTGTCGCGAAGATGCGGCGATAGAGCCATAGGATAGACATCTTGAGGGCGGCGACAGTTACGAAGTAAAACACGAATGAGATGTACATTGACTACAAAGGTTAGAAGCAATTTCCCAGATCGATAGACCAATAATATAGGTCTCACCTTGAGATACACCTCAATCTTGCCAACTCCAATCCGGCCAGTTGCCAGGGCGTATGCCATCTCCTCGACCGTTTCACCTTTCCCTCCGCCAAACAACCCTGCACTCCTGTAAGCCGTCGAATTCAGAATGTCATTTACGTTGCTTACCCCATATACACAGTCCCTCGGATGTAAAGAAACTGAACAAGGCAAGAATTATGAGCCAGTCATCTCCCGCAAAGCCGGCTTTGAGATATTTGGCAATCAGGCGTAGGGCAACGGCGACGCCAGCAATGGTGCTGCAAACAACTGCAGAGACAAACTGTTTCTGACCGTCCTTGGTGAAGCCGTCCATGATAGTTGGCTGTTTGCGAAGATTGAATGAGCTGTGTTGATGGAGCCAAAGCAAGAGTTAGTGGCAGAGGCGAGGGGAGTTATATGTTAGTATTATAGATACAAGTAAAGTAAGTGGGTCCTGATGGGACACCGCACTAGTCGCAATGCATATTAAATGTCACCGTTCATCAGCCGTCTTGGGGTACAAATGCGAACGCATAGATCTTTCGGAATCCGTGCTACAAGGGATGTATATGATTACCCTAGAAGATAAGAATTACTCACGGCTGGTAGTAAAGCAGCATGGGCTACAAACAAAGTGTGTATGCTGTGGGAAGCAGGCTGCTGATAGTAGACCGGTTTTTCTAGAGAATCACCCGCTACAACACCTACCCGAGTCAGTATGGCGCTGGTTTTGACCCCTGCCCCTTGTACGAGGCTTGCACAACTCCCGCTAAGAAGGTGGATGGTGGAACAGTTGTACCACCTAATAGATATATGCTACCACCGGAACACCTACTATATAAGGTGTAGATGAAGTTTTAGTGACGTAATAAGGCTAACAACCTCTTTTAGGCCTACCTACGTAATATTAAGTACGCACCCTTTTTCTACTCTTAGTAGACGTATTAAGGTTAATTAAATTTATATAAGTGCAAGGTGGCAAGCTCTACGCCATTCGGCCAACAAAATATACCAAAACGGTATTCTAAGCGAGTATCTAGCATATACAAGGCTGGTGCAGGTCGGGGACAGTCGCGGACCTGTTACCTGACAACAGGGTTGCGGAAAATCAAATTTTCCGCGATACGGATCAACGATCCACGATCGATACGATATCTCGATCGTATCAAAGTATCGTGATATTCCTTGGCATTCCCCATCAAATTTTCTCTTATCGAATTTACTACTTTTCTACTGCAATATCGTACAAAACATGGCTTTAGAAGCGGATTCATCTCTTCTTAAAAATACTCCTAGCTTAATTAAGAGCTCTAGTATACAACAAGCCTAGCTTTAATCTCCAGTCCATAAATTTACTTGCTGTTACGGCGCTGGTGGAAAACGGTGGATTATGGTAGACGTTATGGTAGACGCCGAGTCACGTGAGTCCACGTGACTAGAGGACCGCATAAAACTTCGCACGGCGCTGCTATTCTTCTCCCTTCCTTTCTGTTACGGCGCTGGTGGAAAACGGTGGATTGTGGTGGTGGATTGTGGCGGACAATCGCAGACAGTCTCTTACTGTTTCAGACAGTTTCTTACTGTTCCAGACAGTCGCAGTCACGTGACCAGACGATCGTATAAAACCTCGAGCAGCGCTACCCTTCTTCTCTTTCCTTTCTCTAGCTTTGGATCCTCGTTTATAGACAATCCAATTATATAGGCTTGCGCGTCTCTTTTCCCGTGCTCATGCCTTAATTAACTGAGTTGCTAACATTATCTAAAGCTCGTCACTACTTTTCTTTCCTAAGAAGGAACTTAAATATATCTATAAGGCCACAAATAGGACAAGGACAAAGAATAGGACCCTAAGGACATTACTAGGACTATAAGGATAGGACAGAACCCCAAGAACTAAAAGAACACAAACAGAACGCGAAACCTAAGAATAGGATATGCATAGACCAGAACCCCTAGGAAATAAACAAACAACCAGAAATTACCTAAAACCCCTACCACCATGCCAAGAAACACAGCAGCTGGCAAAGCCGCTGTAGGACCCGTAAATACCTCTAATAGTAAAACAGTCGCCGTCTTAACCCCCTAGGAAGAACTTGTAGCAGCCAATGCTAAAATCGAGCGGCTTTAAGAGCTGCTTGAAACTAGAGACACCCCTACACCTAGTAAAGAGTTATTAGATACCTAAAGACTTGCTATAGTCCTTAAGACCCTAGCCTAACGCATAGCATTAGCATTGTCGCGGTCCATAAAGGTCGCGGACCCCCTATTGCTTACGGACGGAACTGACCCTATATTTAATAATTGGAAGCTTTAACTGCAAGACAAGCTCGAAGTTAATATAGACCACTTCCCTACTGCTTAAGCTAAAATGGCCTATGTCTTTAGCCGTACTGGTAGGGACGCATAGACGTATCTACGTCCGCGATACGCCCAGGACTTAGCAGACCCCTTTCTCTCTAGAGAAGAGATAATTAACTACCTGTCTTCTATTTATAAGGACCCCTTTAAGACATAGAACGCCCGCCTTAATTATAAAGCCCTTAATATAAAAACGATAGAGACCTTTTTGGCCTTCTAGACCCGCTTTTTATACCTAGCCGGCTAAGCCTAAATTCCCTATAAAGACCTAATGCCAGACCTCTTTAACAAGCTTACCCTAGACCTATAGCGTGCCGTACTGCCAGTTTTTACTACTGTATAGACGCTAAAGGTACTTACGGACCACTGCCTAGCTATTAATTAAGGCCTTTGTTGAATTAAGGCATAAGCTAAGCGGTATAAAGCCAGAAACTCTTCAAACCAGACCACCAGCGCTATAAGAACGGCCCATAGTGCCCTAGCACGATTAGCAACTCCTACAGTACCAGCCGTATAGCCCGCCGTCAATTTAGCAGCTAGCCGCGTAGCTAGCCCTGCCGCGGGTCCGGTGCCTATTTGGCCTATATATAGCGACCCCCGCAGATAAGCCCTTAGTAATTAAGGAGCTTACTTCTTATACGGCTAGAAGGACCACTTTGCCAAGGACTGCCCAACAAAGGCAAAAATAGATAAAGTTCTGTTAATATAGGAGGACAGCACAGAGTTGGAAAAAGAGGAACCCTAGAGGAAGACTCCTCTCTAGGGTTAAAAGGGATTGATATGTCATATGTTAATCTAGGTCGGCTAGTTAGTAAAAGAAGCTATACTATCCCTTATACTTTATTTCGTAATGGATATTAAGTTTTAACCTCTGCTTTAGCTAACTCTAGAGCAAATACTTTTGCCTTAATAGACACTCAGTACGCCGTAAAGCTGGCCGAATTTTTAAATGCGCCCCTTAAGGAACTGCCTAAACCAGTTCCTATTCGCGGGTACAACGGAAGAATAGGGCTACCTATTATAACTATCTTACGGATCCACCTCCGTGTTGATGGATAAAGGTAGTATAACGTCCCCTTTCTTATTACGGACCTGGGAAGCCATAATATAATCTTAGGAAGAAAATGGCTAGCCTATTTAGGCTTATAGCTTAATGTATAGAATAGACAGCTCCTCTAGCCTAAATCCCTACCCCTAACCCCCTCCTTTATAAAAGAAATTAGTATTATAATGGAGAACCTTATACGGCCCTAAATTAATACTATCTACTAAGCTGATGCTATGCGTAGGGACTAGGCTTTTGAAAAGGACGTATAGCTTAACCTGTAACGGATCCGTATACTACGCCGCCCCTAGACTACCTATGTTATGCCACCTATACCAGAGATCAAAAAAGTCAGTAAAAAGCTAGCGGAGCTCCCCGTAGGGAACTTAGGCCCTATATAGCCACAAAGAATAGCAAGGAGCGTCGGATACTATACCGAATGTATAGACCGGAGGGATAACTTGCGGAAGATAGAATAGGAGCTAAAAAAGATTATAAACCCTAAACCGCAAAATACGGCCCAATAATAGCCTGTAAAGAAACCTATAGACCTCCCACCAGTTGATATCTGCTGTATTGGCGCCGTAGAATTCTACCAAAACTTAGTCTAACCTAATACTGTTACCTTTACCACTAGCTTATATAAAATTGATTGAATGATTAAGGAAAAGGAAAATAAGCTTAGCGAATAGGAAGGCGAGCTTATGGATAAAGAGCTAGTAGAACAGAAACTACCCCATTAATACTAGAAATTTAAGGACGTGTTCTCTAAGGCAGTATCTAATATACTCCCGCCTTACCGACCGTACGACCATAAGATTGAGATTGAGCTAGATAAGGAAGACATACTTAGCTATAGCCCCCTTTGTTAGCAGTCCACTGCCGAATTATAGGCTATAAAGTAGTACCTTATTGATAACCTAAATAAGGGCTTTATTGAGCCTAGTTAAGCTCCTTTTAACTCGCCTATTCTCTTTGCTAAAAAGCTAAATGGAGGACTTCGTTTCTGCATTAACTACCGCAAACTTAATAATATAACCCGTAAGGACCGCTATCTACTGCCCTTACTTAATGAGACTTTAGCCTGAATAAGTAGAGCTAAGATCTTTACTAAGCTCAATATCCGTTAGGCTTTTTACCAGATTAGGATAGACCCTGAATTAGAAGATCTTACTATATTTTAGACCCGTTACGGAATATATAAATATAAAGTACTTCCTTTTAGACTGACTAACGGACTGGCTACGTACCAGCGATATATAAATAATATACTCTTTAACTACCTTAATGACTTCTATACGGCCTACCTAGATAACATTATGATCTACTTTAAGAATAAGTTAGAATATGAGGAGCATGTCTATAAAGTCCTACAACGGCTCCGCGAGGCCGGCCTCTAGGCCGATATTAGGAAATTAGAATTTAGTGTTAAGCGTATAAAGTACCTAGGTTTTATTATCAGTATAGATAGAATTAAAGCCGACCTAGAAAAAACGGCTGTAATTAACCAGTGGACACCCCCATAGACTATAAAGGGGGTGTAATTATTTCTAGGGTTCTATAACTTCTACTAACGCTTTATTAGGAACTATAGTAGGATTGCCTAACCCCTAAGCCAACTTACCCAAAAGGACTGACCCTTTCACTTTAACACTGTATGTAGGTAGGCCTTTAATAAGCTTAAGAAATGACTGGTCTTCGCCCCCCTACTTGCCTACTTTAACCTAAAATGGCCCTCTATGCTAGAAACTGATGCCTTAGATAGTATAATAGCTAGCATTTATTCCCAGAAGTAACCTAACGGAGAATAGCACCCTATTGTATACTATTTAAAGACTATAATAGATGCTAAGCTGAACTACCACATCTATAATAAAGAAATGCTGGCCATTATCTCTAGCTTTTAGCACTGGTGTATATAGCTAGAGGGGACCCCTAAGCCTATTAAGGTAGTTTCAGATTATAAGGCCCTAGAATATTTTATAACAACCAAGGCCCTTACGGCCTGGTAGGCATATTAGGCGGATATCCTATCTTAGTTTAACTTCTTAATTATATATAGACCAGGCGCTATAAACCGTGCGGATGCTCTTATAAGGCGTAAACAGAACCTAGATAATTAGATAGCTGTAAAGATCTTATTACAAACCCAAACACTACTATAACTAGAGCACCTTAACCCCCAAATATAGGCAGAACTAAATACGGACTCTTTAGACGCTAAGATATGCCCCATTAACTCTACGGAACTTAACCTTATTAATAAACTACTATAGGCAAACTATACGGCCTCTTCTCTACAGAAGTACCGCAAAAAGGTAAAGGATGCAACTAGCCTATAGTCCCTTAAAAACGGACTACTTAAGCACTAGGAATGGCTAGTAGTGGCAAAGAAATAAAATTTACAGACTTAGCTTATTGCCAAAGCATATACTTAGGTCTCTACGGCCTACCCCAGAAAGAATAAGACCTGCAGAATTATTGGCAACCGCTACTACTAGCCTAGAATGGTTACGGATATTAACCGCTATATACAAAACTGTGACAACTGCTATAGGTTTATAGTTCCACAAGATAAGACCTTAGGACTATTAAAGCCACTCCCAATATCAGAACGCCCCTAGTAGTATATCTTTATAGACTTCCACAAGTTACCTACGGACCGCGACGGATATAATATAGTTATAATCCTAGTTAACCGCTTTGGCAAACGCCCGTTCTTAATCCCCTGTTATAAGAATATTGATGCTAAAGAGGCGGCCTAACTGTATATCCACTATGTCTACTAAATTTATGGACTACTAGATACTATCATATCTAACTATAGGCTGTAGTTTATATTAGCCTTCTGGAACGAGTTTACCTAGATCCTAAGTATTAGGCTAAAGCTCTCTATAGCATACCACCCCCAGATAAACGGTTAGACGGAGATTATAAATTAATACTTGGACTAGAGACTTCGGCCCTTTGTTAATTACTTTTAGGATAACTAGAGCGAACTACTACCTATAATAAACTACGCCTAGGCAACCCTACCCTATAACTCTATAGGGTTTGCACCTATTTAGCTAGAAATGGGATATTTACCCTATACAAGCTTTAACTGGGAGAGACCGGAAGGACCATAGACTGTACGCGAAAAACTATCTTATAAGAAAGCACAGCAGTATACTAGACGCTTAGAAGAAGTATAGATAGTAGCCTATAAGAACCTAGAGAAGGCCTAGAAATTAATAGAATAGTAGGCAAATAAGCATAAGCACAAGCCCGACTTTACCGTAGGCGATAAGGTCTGGGTTATAATAAAGAACTGGAAGATAGAACGGCCTAGCTGTAAGCTAGACTATAAGATAGTAGGACCATATAAGATCCTTAATAAAGAAGGCAACTTATATAAGGTTAAACTCCTAGACTTAATTAAAGTCCACCCTGTTTTCTCACCAGATAAGCTATAGAAAGCTACAAATAACCCACTACCTGGATAAAAGAATAAGCCTCTACTACTGATTTAAGTTAATAGTGACAATAAATGGGAAGTTAATAAAATACTAGCCTATAAACTAGTACAAGGAACGCTAAAATACCGTATCTAATGGAAAGGTTTTGATTTAGACCTAACCTAGTATCCCGCCTGGAACTTTATAGGTTGCCCCTAGAAGCTTAAAGGATTCTATAACTAATACCCTAATAAGCTAGGACCCCTAAAGTATCTAGACGAGTAGATGGAGTGCTAGTATAGCGAAGAGGATAAGCTACCTGTTAAGTATAAAGATAAGAATACCCTATGGATATAATACGGACATATAAAGCCTAAGGGCAGGCTTTTTCGGAGGGGGGGGTAATGTTACAGCGCTGGTAGAAAATGGTGGATTGTAGTAGTAGATTGTAGCGGACAATCGCAGACAGTCTCTTACTGTTTTAGACAGTTTCTTACTGTTCTAGATAGTCGCAGTCACGTGACCAGACGATCGTATAAAACCTCAAGCAGCGCTACCCTTCTTCTCTTTCCTTTCTCTAGCTTTGGATTTTCGTTTATAGACAATCCAATTATATAGGCTTGCGCGTCTCTTTTCCCGTGCTCGTGCCTCAATTGACTGAGTCGCTAACACTTTCTCTAGCTTTGGATCCTCGTTTATAGACTACTAATTGTACAGGCTTGCGCGTCCCTTATGCCGTGCTTATGCCTTAATTGACTAAGTCGCTAATATTATCTAAAGCTTAACTACTCTTTCTTCTTAAGAAGGAACTTAAATATATCTATAAAGGACACAGAATAGGACCCTAAGGACATCACTAGGACTATAAGGACAGGACAGACCCCTAAGAACTAAAAGAACACAAATAGAACGCGAAACCTAAGAATAGGA
>Ga0307507_10002937_pt1 | contig 34256 bp, 29 predicted proteins | sample 7_EM_MG_FD_207223 | JGI IMG/M metagenome (GOLD analysis project Ga0307507, IMG submission 207223) | Populus trichocarpa ectomycorrhiza microbial communities from riparian zone in the Pacific Northwest, United States - 7_EM | ecosystem: Host-associated > Plants > Roots > Unclassified | place...
ATATCTAGGTTAACTGCCTGCTATAACTATAAGGCAAGGCTAATATTTTTGCTAATTATAAAGCATACGCGTATAGCTGCTTTTGGTTTATATAGGAGCTAGAATCCTTAGGGGCAGTATATTAATTATATATAGGTATTATAATACGGCTCTTATATAGCAAGAATATAGTGTTTCTCTAAGTCTAGACTGTCTAGTAGGGGCCTTACTAGACGGTGGTTTGTATTGCTGCAGTTATACTATATAATGGTTAAGTGGCGGACCCCTAGTGGGGGTCCTTTACCTCTTCTTTACTCCTTACTTCTTCCGTTTCTACTTTCTCTGAAATGTTTAGAACTTCTATCTCCTATATTTGCTCCCTGGCTACTATTTATTTTATATAGGGCTTTCTATTCCTATATTTTATGTTCCTACTAGCCTTTCTAAATCTAAGTCTATTATTGCCTCCGGTTCTTCCCCTATTCTTACTAGTTAGCTATATGCCCCTTATAAGCTAGCTATATATGTTATATTTACCGCGTTAAATCTAATTCTTAATTGTCCCAGCCTTAAACTTGCCGTAGCCGTCTATAGGGGTCTTCCTATTAGGCGTCCTCTCCCTTATATCCTATATGTCCCTTGTGTCCCTGTTCGGTCTGGTAATATCACGTAATATCGCTTTTGGCCCATTAAGGCTTAGGATGGCTGGCTTAGCCCCCTAGTGTTAAAGGTAGGAAACGCTAGGAAGACACCTATATCCCCCTAGCTTATTACCTGTTGTTTCTATTTATATAACCTAGCGTGCAGTTATTCCCGTAGCTGTTAAGCCCTTTCCTTCTATCTCCTGTATTTAATGCAGTCTTCTCTCTCCTATGCCTTATATGTGCTTTGGTGACAGTTCGCGTATTTTATTTAGTCTTAATTTATATATTGTCTTATATTATAGGGGCCTGTATAGTGGCCGCAGCACACCTGTGCTGCGTATGTGGATTGGGTGTGTCCCTATTATATATAGCAATAATATTGTTCTAGGTATAGTCTATAGTTATAGAGCCTTGTGTTATATATAAGGCCATTTATAATTATTTCTTTTTAGATAAGGAGTTTTTGTATTCCTAGTGTATATACGCTGATAATAAGGGAGCTATATATTTATCTGTTGTTTCCCTAGTAAGTCTTTAGCGCCCCTTATATCCTCTTATTATTCTTATTATATGCTTAGTTTGTATTTTTCTATTAAAGCTATTGGATCTAGGTAATTATAAGTCCTAATATAAGGCGTTCCGTTTGTTTTACTATCTCCTATATAGTTGCTATATTGTCCGCCTAGCGTCCCCTTTCTACCCTAAGGCTTATAGGAACCGACAGGACTTTAACTAGGTAATCTTTACAAAGCACTTTTATGCTAATACGCTCTCCTAGCCTGTCCCCTGCCCTTATGGCCCGTTTCTTTACCTATTAGTCCTTTAGGGTAACTCTAATATCTCCACTCCTAAGGTGTTAGACTATAACGGCGTTGTGGACCTCCTTGTAAATCTTTATAAGAACTTCTGTTTCTAATTATCCCCTAAGTTCCTCTACCTTTTCTGTATTTGGTTATATTGTGATTGTATACCCAGTTATTGTCTTTAGGGGGGTAGGTTCCCTATACTATAAGAGCGCAGCTACGGCGGCCTAGGTACGGTTCGCCTGTTAGGGGGAGTTTTATTTATCTTTAATTTTATTTAGCCGTTAGAGGATTTAATTAAGGGTTTACTAGAGAGGCGCCTAAGGTTCGCTGGACTAGAGCCATTCTACTAGCTATATTAGTTTGTAATAGCTAACAGATACTCCCCTACAGTTCTAGATATTAGACGCGTCCAATAGGCTTTATATTTTGTCAGATGCCTTCTTAATTAGGATATTTCCGCTTTTTAGTGTGGTATTTGCCCGTCCTTATTGTTGTTATGGGGGGCTATTATTGGGTATAGGTCTGGCGGTCGCGCGCGACTACGTACCACTGTCGTTCCACCTGTGCCTCCCCTGTAATGTATGCATCTCAGGGGATTATCAGGGTGTTTTTTAGGGTTCTTTTGGTTGGTTTGGTCTTTTTGGGCCGGGTGCAGCAAGAGCTCCAAAAGTTGAAGGGTTTTCCGTTTAAGCTCCAGTCGTTAGTTATTAACAAAAGCCTTACTTCTGTACGCAGTTAAAAGCGGATTAAGCTCACTAGTGAGCTTAATCGCTACTATAACATAGGCCTTAAGTTTATTAATATCCGTACCAACGATGGCAATAAGGTAAATAATAATATTCCTAATCCTCTTACTTAGTGGCTTAATATTAGTTAAGTTCTCTATCTAACGCATACCAAGATCGCTCTTAATATATTCTTTATACTAGCTATAAGCTCTACATATAAATAAGTCTTTAGTTAAGCTAAAAATATTGTTATTAATAAATGCAATTAACTGTTAGCCAACACTATTGAAGCATATTAGTGCTAGAAATGGTGGCTAATTAAAGGCCTTTTATTAGGTTTAATTAACAATATTAACACTAACGGAGCGTTAACTACACCCTAGTTAACGAGCTTAAACGTTAATTTTACTAGCTATAAGCTGAATGTAGAGGTAGGAAAGCCAGCTTAGTAAGCTATATTTACTAAAGCTTTATATTTAATTAGAATTTAACACTAAAATAGAGCCTCCGGAGCCCTTACTACTTAATACCTTCCTACCTTTTTTAGGCCTCTGTAGGCGCACAGGACGATTTTTAGCTATATTTAAATACTATATTGGGTAAATTAAGGTGGATTTTTAATCGGGTAACGTCAATATTTGTATATATAGAGGTGCTGCCAAAAATCTGGAATGAAATACCATTAAATCTATACCAATTGCCTAACTAGGAAAGCGAGCTGACAGCGGAACAGTCAGCGTATCTTATTTTGATGCAGCGGACAGCGAGCGATCTGGTTGGCCGCAGTTAGTCAGCTATAGGGCCTCAAAGCTCGCTGGAGACTGACTGTCGGACACACTGAACCGCGAAGACTCTAGTAGGCTCTATAAAATCGGCCTCTCCACGCGGTAGAGCCCGGGAACCTAGCAATACTATCAGCGTTTTATTAGGATTGTGTCGGACGATGCGCTAATTGCGATCGTCGTCCTGTTTCCTTTGTGGGTATAGACTAGGGGTGTCTTGGCCATTCAACTTGACTGTATATATTGAGGCTTAACAGCCTACATTAATTTGACAGAGTTCTCCTTCTTGACTGCTCCGTTTGACAGATTCTGCTGATAGACTACTAGAGCAAACGCAGAGATGTGCGTACAGTTGCGCAGCGCCGGCGCTGCGATGTGGTGGTATCGTAAAAAAATTTCACTGGGAGGGTAAGCCCTAACGAAAACTTAATACAGCCATTACGTCTTCACGTACACGTCTAGTACACTTAAATTACGGTATCTACCTACGGCAGCGACCCCCTTTTTCTTATACGGTATAACGATATACCGTACGCAGGGTTGTATAGAAACGTACCGGTTTCAATACGTTTCATGCGGTACTAAAACGTTTCAACTGTGCGCGTTTCATATAAAACAAACCTGGTACGTTTCAACTGTTTTAGTGTTTTATAGGTTTAGCTAACGAAATGAGGTTTCCCTTGTGGTTTCCCTCCTTGTCGGAATAAGGGAATCATGTGTTTACTACCCATGCTCACGCTGCCAAATTCTGCCATATTCTGCCGACCCTAAATTCAGCCAATTAGGATTTTCCATCCCCGGGATGGAAAATCGCCATTGGCTCACTTACTACTAGCGCCTTAGCAGCCCTGGCGACATGTCTACGTGCTACCCCTAACAACAGATAGAAAAGATAGATTAATCAATATAACAACCTTCCCCTTACACCTAGGTGTATACCCCTGTGATACCTATACTCCTAGTTTCCCTCCTCCAAACCTTCTATCTTAATACCCTTCCACCTCTACTATGGCTTCTTAAGACAATGTCTCTACTGTTTCGGATTTTACGGAGTATACACAAGACGAAGACGATAACTCCTACCTAGTATCCCAAGCTAGCACCACCAACAGCGACGAAATCTTATGCCGAGAGAGGGCAAAGGCAAATAAGGAGCTATGGTCTCATACTCATAAAGCAAATGGTTCTGAGAAGGTAAGGGACAGGTTTCGCCATCAGATATACTATTGTAAGCATTACAGTAGCTATAAGGGCACTCCAAATGCTGAAAGATTCCGTACACACCTTAAAAGCCACGGTATAAGTGTTAGCTCTACGCCCCCAGGTCTAATAAAGAGAGCTTTTAACAACACGATAGTGGACGTCTTTGGCAGGAAAATAACTTTACAAAAGCAGCGAGACCTAGATAAAGAAAAGACCCTTTAAGCAGCTATTAAAGTACCTAAATTTAAGGAAGCCTGCGCACGACTTATTACCATCCAAAACCTACCTTTCTCACTACTTAATTGGCCTGAATTTTGGGCTGTTATTCTATCAGTCAACTATATGGCTAAAGAGACTCTTAAACTCACGTAAAAAGATGTTCTAAACCTTATCGAATCAACCTATATCCTCCACCGCGAAGAGCTTATTAAAAAGCTTAAGAACTCCCTTTCCTTAGTCCACTTTTTAATTAATATATAGACATCGCTAGCAAACACAGGGTTCCAGGCAATTATAGTACATTAGGTAGATGCAGAGACTCGCTGTACGGAGACTGCCTTATTATCACTCAAAGAATTTAAGGGAGCTTATGGTGGTGAGGAGCAGGCAGAGGTCTTTCTTTAAGTTATAAGAGAGGCTAGTCTAGAAGATAAACTCGGCTTCTTTACGTTAGATAATCATGGTTCAAATAACGTCATGCTACGCTATATTGTAGAGAAGATTAAGAACTTTAACCCAGTCCTTTATTAAGTACGTTGCTTTGGCTATAATCTTAATCGTATTGCCCAAGCATTCCTTTTCGGATCTACAGTAAAGCAAGGAGAGGGACAATAGGACGAGGATAAGGCAATTAAGATAGCTATTTAGGATATTGCTAAACTCCAAGACGAGCTTTAAGGTTAAGGATCACAAAGTAAAGAAGATATTACTAAAAAGTTTTGCAAGCATAGCAGTCTTGGTAAACTCTACAACTATAACGTCTTCTCTTGCTCTTCTCCTAGTCGATTTCAAGCCTTCCTTACGGCAGTTGGCCGAGCAATTCCTATGGATAATGACACGCGGTAGAACTCCTGGCTAGATAAGGTCACTATCGCTTTATAAAAGCGTAAGGAATTTATGTCCTGGACAGAAGATCACTGGCAGGAGCTTAGTAATAATGTTCTTACAAGAGATAACTGGCAAGAGCTTAAAGATATTAGAGAAATCCTCCAACCTCTTAAAACCTGTACGAAGAACACAGAAGGGCATACCGCTACGCTTTATACAACCTTTAATAACATGGAATTCCTTATCCGCCACTTTACCCAAATACAGGAGAGGTTCAAGGGTAACGCTTAAATAACTATAAGGTTAATGGCAGCTTAGTATAAGTTTAATAAGTACTATAAGTTTACTAATAATACACCCGTTCACGCGGCAGCAGCTCTTCTTTACCCCTAACTACGCGAAGCATACCTTAGGAAGGTATAGTCAGGTAAGGAGCAGTAGAAGTGGATTAAGCCTACTATTACTAAGGTTCGAAACCTATAGAGGGACTATTTTAAGCCGGAGAGCGTACAACCAGTAGATCTCGACTTAATTAAAGATCTAATTGCACGCTTTATTGCTGAAATGACTGTTTCAACAGCAACCATTAATGAATTTGATAACTTTATTAAGGTATAACTCTAATAATCGCTTATTACTCTAGCTAATATCTATAGGGCGCACAAACCTTTATCGGTAATTAATTACCTCTTAACTGGTGGCTGGAACCTGTACGGCAATTTACCTATCCTAACCTTTCCTAAATGGCTATTACCGTCTTTAGTATCCCCCTAATGTCGGCTGGCCCAGAACGAGTCTTCTTGGGAGCTAAATATACAATTGCGCCAGAGAGAGTAAGGCTTGGAGCAAAGATATTGGAGATGGCAGAGTCACTAAAGAGCTAGGTCCGTATTTCAAAAATAACAGGTAGGGCACCGTTAAGTGGCGTATTTGCGAAAAGCCGCTTTATAAATAAGGCATTGAAGGTATTAGAAGAGAAAGGCGACGGCAATGAGGTAGTTAAACTACCTCTTAAATAAGATAGTTGACTATAGGCTCAACACTATAAATTACTCCTCCTGTTTATATAGTACGACGCCCAAGCTCTGCGTAAGTGCCTCTGTGAGGCGTTATACTTGGCCTCTATTGCTATAGAAACCCCAGATTGAGTAAACAATGGCTTCGCCTAAGCTTATTAGTATACCTGCGAAACCTAAAACATATTAAAACGTTTCGCATAAAACTGATACGAAACGCCATGAAACTGAAACCGCGTGTCAGTTTCAGTTTCAATGTTTCTATACAACACTGACCGTACGGCACCTATATATAGCTAAACCGTATATCCCTTATAGGCGGAAGGCCTATAATAAGCCTCTTATTTAAACCCTTTACTCCCTTTATACCTTAATCTACCCAGTATATTCTAATACATAGTATAGCGCGGGTACTCGGCTGTAGGGGCTTGGTACACCCCTATAACTAGTACTAGGCTAAGCGCGCTATTAGATGTAGAAAGATAGGGGATAGAGGTTAGGGAGCGTTATTTAACTATAAGTAGGAGGACTATAGGCGACGCGGATATACGTATAGGGTGGTAAAAAGCTAGGGGAGGGCTCATGAACACCTTCTATGGAGAGTAAGACTATACACCAGCTGTGCCACCAAACATACCAGAAGATTGAGGAAATGCCGCTAACTCCCCTTTATTATCAGCAGGAAGTATGACTGGGACTTCCACACCACTGCACAAGAACGTCGAATGGTCGTGTCTTGGCGTGGCCACGCCGAAGAATCTTCGGTGGTAGTTCTGCCATTGATTTTCTCATGTATACGCATGCTAGCTGCCTTGATCTTGATAATTGGGAGATTCTTAGGAACCCGGGTTGGAACTTCGAGACTCTCTTGCCTTACTATCACAAGTCAGAGACATATAATCCCCCCAGCAGCGGGACAGCAAAGGCTCTTCATACAGTTATCTTTTAGACTGAAGCCAATTTAGAGCCTTATACCTTAGGATTATGCCTTTAAAGTTACCTAAGGCTTAAATACCACCATATGCAGCCTCTGAAAGTCGTGGGAGAGGTAATCTAATTACGAGGAAAACAATGGTAATAAGAAGGAGCTACTAAGACGTCGAGTCTCCATAACTATATTACGGCTCAATCGATCGCGACAATCATTATGTAACTTTACCTAATATAGGTGTGTAAGCGATGTAACGGAGGCTTAAAGATTGCCTTATTTTACGTTTAAGGCCTGCGTTATGCATGTGTAGGGGTCCCCTGTAGAGAGGCTTTATATATACGATTTTATCCGGGTCTACGGGCCGGGGTGTATGCGACGACATTAAGCCACTTGGTGTTGATCAAGGCTCAATCGATGGCTTCAACTTCTAGATTGAGCGACTTTACGAAGTATACAAGGATTGCGAAATCCGTCTCATAGACCTAAAAGTATTAGCATGGCTTTCTTCGAGGCTCGATTCACGCCTCTTGTAGGCCACGCTCATTTACTGATTCACTTTTTCTACCTGGGTTTTAATGATTGGATGAATATCTAGCATACTTCTACTATATTGCTGCGATGTCTCAAGTGTGCGGAGCGCCGAGGCTTACATCTTATTGATTTTGTAGGGAACCTGCTGACAAGCACCTGTTATCAGAATTTGGTGGGTTGCGAAAGGCAGATGAGACCCACAGCTGTAATCGGCGTCGAGCGGCATATCTATAAATGTTGGATTATCCTCCCACCTCCCATTGTTCTGCATTGGACCATCTGCGGCAAGATTACAGACATTTATCTTTGAATACCATCCTTTTTGCTTCTATCAAGTAGCCGGCACCAAAGCTACTGCTCTCCTTTATAATTATGCCTGATCACACGCAAGACGGGTGTTCCAGCGGCGGAAAAGGTGCTCAAAGGAATGGTAAGCAATAGTGTTTACATTGTAGGAGCAATTCACCAGGCTCTACCTGCTAAGAAGGCTTTCGAAAAATGCTGACGAGCATTTCCTCTGCTGCAACCAAAGAGGCAACGCTCATGTCCAGCCTGACCTTGACGATGACCGGCGTTGTAGGCCAACTGATTTCTTTGGGAAACGCCTGCTGACAATAATCCACTGCAGAAAACGAACCTAAAGTTTCCACACAACATGCTCAGAAGATCAACGGCGGACCCGAAAAACCCACTGCGTCAGCTGAGATTAAGCCAACGGGAAGTTCAGCTCGTGGCCATGCGGATGGAACCGGGATCATAGATGGTGATGAAGATCATAGGTGGGAAGAACCTATGAAGAGATTCCTTGGGGAGGGATTAAACGAACAGCCTTGGAGCGGTCTCACATATTTTGCGAAAGGACACGGCGAGGAAGAGAAACCAAAGTAGATGGGATGAATAGAATGAAAATAATGTGGGAAAAACATACTTGACTACTCCGAGAGGGAGGGCCCTTGTGTATAGAAAACATGCAGGAAGAAATCTGTTCCGTCGTTATGAGAATTACGAGATGTGTTTTGAATGTCATACTATGATTCGTATCTTGGTCCACAACTCCGAACATGAAAAGGAATCGTTGGGAAAAACCGTAAACCGATTTGAAGATCTGCTACTCTATGACACTAATGACTGCAATACAGTTACCGTATAATCTGACCACATACATTTAATGCTACCAGGGGTGTTTGGGCCATCATACGGTATGCGGTAACGCCTTTTCCGCTTCTCCCTATCTTTTACCAGTAATAATAGTATAGAAAGGTCCAAATACCCCTGCTAGCGTTAAATGTATGTGGCCAGATTATATACGGTAGTGTAGTGAGCGGGCCGCAATCTTGAAAATCCTCATGGGTTGTCGAGAACACGACTGCGCGAAAAGCGACTTCCCCTTCCTTTTTGGGACGAGTGGCTGCCCCTATAAGGCCGCAGGGTTACGGGGGCTCTATCACCTAAGCAATAAGATTTTGGGCGGTCTTTCCCCCTAAAATCCGCCAAAGACCCCCAAACGTCAGCGTCTATATGGGCAGCCTTATGGGGAAAAACCACTAGTCCCAAAAAGGAAGGGGAAAGCACTTTTCGCGTGGGTACTGCCGCGGATCGATGAACCTATACAATATTGGGGGCACAGCAACTTTTAGGCATGGTGGAAAGTGATGAGATGAGATCTGCAGTTCGCACTCTCGGATGCAGTGTTTAAGGGTGTGGAGGCGGGGTGACAGCGGAGCACCCCGATGAGACAGGGTGCTAGAGTGCCAGAGTGCCAGGGTACGCGGTGCTGGGGCGACAGCTGCGACTGTGGCTATACAGCGGTATCCCGGCCTCGTTCTTGGTGGAAATGACGCCAATAATGCAGGAGAGGCGAGAGTACGAGGGCGACCGAGCTTCTCATAAGACGCGCGTAACAGTGATGGGGTTTGGTAGACAGTCGTGAGCTGCGTCAATATGTCGTAGATGTGTCAACATAATGCAAAGCCTTCCAGCGTGCGACGACAGTTGACAGCCTAGGTTGACAGCTCGCTTGGGAGGACAACAGCAACACGGCCAAGGAGGCTCAAGGGGGTTGTAGATGCAAAAGATAACGATTTGTAGTTCGCGAGCTGATGAAAATAGAAACCGGTGATATTGTGTTTATGCAAGGTACAGCCTTGCAGCCCTTGCAGGATGCTAGCGGCATTGAGCCCCCACCTCCCGTCTTTCATAGGCCCACTCGGTCCACTCGTCATCCCCGGCTGCCCCAAGTGCCCCAATAGCCCCAGCAGCCCACCGTGCCCACCCAGGTAGCCCAGCCTCCCTTCGCTTCCTGACCTCACCACTTACTAAGGCTACCCGCCACAAACAAAAACACCCGTAAGCCACGCTCTTTTCGACATCCTCACTTTCACCACCTGCACATGCTGGTGGAGTCGTTCTTTCCTTCGCATTCGCACGATTCGTCTTTAACTCCTCCCACTCATTTGTATAGCCCTTGGATTTGTTCGTGGCGCATGGTACATATCTCTCGTCCATAGGGCTGCACCAGCGGCTCCCCATGCTTTTTCGAACAACTCATACTTGAAGCTCCCCGGGCTTCGTTTAAGCGCTTTGCAAACTGTGCGAGTACCGCGGCCTACACAATGGCCACTAAAGTTGCAAACATGGGCGCCCTCGGCGGCATGCACACCGCCGGAATCTTTTCCGACATGACTGTCGATGGTCCAGAGACAGGGACGCTCGTTGTAGTTATTGACAGAGCCAAGAACCTCCCTAACCGCAGGAAAATGGGCAAGCAGGACCCTTACTGTGCTGCACGACTGGGCAAAGAAGCTAAGAAGACTGAAACCGACAAGAGGGGAGGTCAAACCCCAAAATGGTACCTATCGCTTTTCTATTAGTCTGGCATTGTCGCCGTTAACTTCTACCTCAGGGACCAGGAAATGCGCTTCACCGTCCACGACTCCCCGGATTATCACAACCTCAAAGTATCTGTGTTCAATGACGATAAGAAGACTGAATTGATTGGAGAGACTTGGGTAAACCTTGACGGTGTCCTGGTACCTGGTGGAGGCCAGAGCGACACCTGGCACAATCTCAATTGCAAGGGAAAATATGCCGGAGAGATACGAATCGAGCTTACATACTACGACACTCGTCCGAAAGTAGAAAAAGCACTAGCAGAGAAGAGGAGGGAGAGTGCACGGCCCAGTGGTGCCGATGGACAGAGCCCCTCTGTGAGTGGCCCTCGAGAAAGTACTCCAGTGAAGCGCAGACCACTTCCATCCAACCCTACAAGCGCATCGCCCTCTCCAGCCGCTGTGCCAGAACATCGAGGGATTTCCGCACCACAATCCGGTCACAGAAGCTATCATACCCCGCCACGGCAGCAGAGCACTCCGAATCGGCCAAATGAGTACACGCCAACACATCAGAGACGTAGTCACTACCATGAACAGCAATCGCAGTCTGTTGAACGCCGAAGACCAGTGCCGGAAGCCTCGCCATTGAACCCGAAGGCTTCGTCCTCTACACACAACACTCCACAACACCAAACTCGGGCACGGTCGAACTATTACGATGCTTACAGCCCCGCAAACAATTACCAGTCACCAAATGGCAACCCGGAAAGGAATGAAAATGCCCAGGAAGAAGGACCGGACCCTTCAATGCAGTACCCTGCCCCAAAGCCTTACGCAATGCAACCGATTGAACTGCCATCACAAAGTCCGAGAGAGCCTAGTAACCGGACGTCAATGTTTCCTCAAAGCGATTTCCAGTCTAGTACTGATGCACCATATGTAGCTCAGAACAGACCAAGCTACATGGATCTCCCTCATTCCCAGTCTGCCCCAATTGTACCCTCATACCAGACTTTGGTAGAACCCGAAGTCGACGGAAGAAATAGATATCAAAACAGATTGGAAGATTTCAATCATGGACACGCTCCGCAACAGCTTGAGGATTACCGGCAGACTACAGAGCCTTATCGCGATCTCTCGCCTGCGCACCATGTCGAACCGCTCAGGGCAATTCAGTACTATGATCAAAGTCATGATTCGAGTCACAACCAATTACCCCCTCAGAGCAATTACCACCAGGAACCAAATGGATACCCGGAACCACATCATCCATATGACCCCTATGAATCACACGGAAGGCCTACGAGCGCCATGCAACCAACTGTTGAAGACGAGGATGACATTCCTCCACCTCCACCCGCACATAGGAGCAGCGCGCCAATAGTCGCGCAGTACGAGTCTCAACATCCTCCTCCAAACTATCAGCAAGACATACCGGCTCCCCTCAATCTGAGTCGGTATCGCGAAGACCCCTGTCGTGCAATGTACGAAAGCCCTTCACAGTCCTACAAAGATGTGAATGATTACAATACGCCTCCTTTATCAACGAAGTCCAGAAATACACACCCGCTACCATCAATGTCTCCAATCATACCACAACCCCAAAGTCGACCAGAATCACGTGACGCAATGATACCTTCTCCTCTCCGGCACGAATCGTACCCTATGCCCACCAGCCTAGTCGCTGGCTACAATTCTTCCAATCCGGATGAACACTCCCGTCGTCTACAGCAAGACAACCGAATAAGCGTTCGTGGAGATTCCAGGAACTCGCCTTCATACCAACCCGCCCCATCCTACGAAAACCCACCACACCAACGGCATCTCTCACAGTCCGAATACCAAACGCCTCCCACCTATGAGACTCCACCAAGACCCCGTCCGCTTTCTCATAGGGAATCCGTCCAGCCGGCTGACTCGCCATCGCACTACCCCCATTCTTCCCCGCAAGAGCCACAGCAAATGCCTTACCAGGATCCGGCGCCGATAATTAAACCCCGTGCTGTCAGCCCGGCCGACGTGCATAACCCAATTGACAATCGTATGTCCCGTGGACCAGCTCGCAGTACCCCGACACGCAAATCTATCTCTCCTCGGCCGCCACCCTCGGATACCGATCCTGGTGAGCGGAGGTTATCTGGGACGCCTTTCAGCCCTGATAGCTTTGACGCTCTTAATCCCTCGGTTCGTAATTCCAATCTCTCGGGTAATGGCAGCAACTACGCATCAAGCATACATAGCATGAACTCCCCGCATTCCACCCACGGCTTCGACCATTCGGATGAGAGGAGAAGTAGCAACGTGGAGCTTAATGAGAAAGGCCAAGTTGTCACCTTCAACGGCCGTGTGATCGACGCCTCAGACCACCTGCCAGTCGACAGCTGGGCTCCAGAGCCCGAGCGCAAAACTCCCCAGAAAGAGCGGCCTGCGCGAGAACGGCCAGGGCTGAACGGGGCGCGGGATCTCGAAGCGGCGATGAAGCGCGAGCGGGAGAGGAAAGAGCGCGACAGGATTCGAAACGCGGTCAACGGTATGGGCGCCGGGACCGCCGCAAGCCCGGTCCCCAGCACCGCGCTGACGCTCAGGAGGCGCGACGTCAGCCCGGCTGCTGCTGCTGCGATGGGCACGGAGCGCGAGAGCCCCACCGCCGCGAGCCGGAATCGCCTGCAGAAGCGTGATAGGAGGCCCGTCGCTGCCGCTGCTACGCCATCGCACTCGCCGGGCTCGTCGTCGCATATCCCGTCGCCGAATTCGAGTGTCTTGCGTGAGCGCGAGAATCTTGGCGGGTATGGTGGCAGTCCTGGCTACGGTGTTCCCAGAACTAGAATGCTTACCGCGCCGCCGCCACCCGTACCTGCCAAGATCCCCATCGAAGCGGGCGACGGGCTGGCGGCGGAGGATCTGACGGCGCTGAGCTTGGAGCTCAGGAGCATTGATATTGGCAGCGGGGGCGGGGGAAGGAGGGCCGTTGGCAGGCGGCGGGGATATTAACAGGTTAGGTTCTAGCGTGTAGATCTCAGCAGGTAAGTGCTACGGCGGTATATTTGTAGGAAGTCTTTTTGTGGGTTGGCGTTTGCGAAAACATTCTGGGTACAGGCGTTTTCGGTTTTCGGTTTTTGGCGGTTTGGATTTGGGTTTTTGGGTTCGGGTGTGGATTTCCGATCGGTGCTGTACGGGACAGATTTGTCTCCGGTATGAACTGTCATGCTTGATGGTTTTCAGCGCGAACGTCATGAGTATGGCTTTCCGAAATGAGCACATGAGTATTGGCGTTTTTTGATGGGCTGCCCGGTTCTTACCCGGATGTGTTTTTTGTAGATGGGGAGGTAATCTCGTCTTGGTATAGACAATGCATACCACGCTTCACATAAAATCTACTTCTCTACTATCAGTTCGCCATCGCTTCATATTTTTGGCATGCAGCTTTCAGCTTTTCAGCCGCCTTTTTAAGTCATGATACACATTTCCCTCATTTCTTTATACACGCTTGGCTCACGATTTGGGGCATCCAGCCTTTCATTGCTTCAAGTTATTGCCCATGCTCCCGGCCGGCCTGATAGTCTTCTGACCCTGCCTCACGTTCTCCCTCACCATCTTGGGATTAATGTCGCCGCCTTCCTCGAGCGGGATCTCGCGGTTGTCGCCTGCGCCCGAGGCGCTGGAGCCGTCTATCACGTGTGCGCCGGGGAACTTGTAGCGCACGATTTCGTCAACGCCGGATTCCCTGGCTGGAGTTGGGTACAGTATGTTAGCGTAAGCTTCTGTCACTTTCTTCAGTCCTTTTGTGGATATCGAGGGCGTCGCGTGACTGTTTTTCTCGGAGAATTGGAGGACGGGAAGTAGTGGTTTGTTTATGACAAAATAGTTAAGGGTTAGGGATTAAGACATACTCGAATCACTCGCTCCGTAGGCGTGGTTTGATGAGATGGCAGCATCGTGGCCCGTCTTTGCAGGGTACGAGTTGACATCTTTCTCAGCTTGCTCTGCGATGGTGGATCACTGTTGTAGTCAGTAGCCTTAGTAGCCTTTTTCTTCGGATTCGGATGGACAAGTTTCAGTGCGAGTTACAGGGCGACTTTGCTGCAGATGAGACCCCCTCGAGACAGCGAGTTCAGAGAATTGGAAGGGAGAGAGATAACCGAGCTCTCGCAGTATTTAGGCGACGGCTTCAGAATTCTGTGGCTATGATGAAAGACCTTGAGATTGACGTAATGTCGACGATAGGTTTGGAAACACCAAAATCAGACACTGAGATAGAGATGCATGAAGCTGTGCCCAACCCAGAACGCCAAGCTACGGCCATGAGGGACTGCCCGTCCCTGTACCGCCGTAGAGAACGATGCACCACAGCGCCCACGAGACAAGAAATGCGATACCAAGACCACCACTAAAGGGTAAAACCATGCTGCCTGTCATAACTCCAGAATTGGGCCCTCGCAACGCGATTCCAGAATTTTCCTACTGGTCCACAGTGCTTTTATCAATATTCAATACTTATCGATAAGGATTCAGTATTTTTCAACAACACCATAATAACATATTATTGAATGATAATATAGATATTTAAACGCTTTTTAATTTATATTTAATTCAATAACATGTTATTATAGTGTTGTTGAAAAATACTGAATCCTTATCGATAAGTATTGAATATTGATAAAAGCAGTAGTACTGGATGGCAGGGCCAGACTGCAACTTGGTCGTTGCCTACGCCTAAGCTAAACAATCCCCCAACAAGGAGGGGCGTCAATACATCGGATCCTGGTATCGGATCAGGGGCTCCATCCAGACAAGAATGCATAAACAGATGGTCAGGACCATATAGTGCAGAAAGTAAGTAATAGAATCGCCTACCAAGTATCCTGTGCCTTTATGCTCGAATCGGCCATTATCATCCTTACTGAGAAAATGATGATCGGACTTTGGAAAGCAAGGCCCAAAATGCATACGGTTGAACCGAACAATCTACTACAGTATCAGGCATAAGTTTCGTTAGTATGGTGGCGTTCTTGGCTTGCAGGGGTAACTTTATAAGCTAGTTTTAAATCTGAATTACGTGCTACCATTTTGTATAGCCTCCATTGATTGGTAGAGAATCCTAGTAAAAATCCTGGCTAATATTTCGCGCTAATTTTCGTACTAACGAAACTTATGCCTGATACTGTAGTAAGTCTATGCAGTGGGCAAGAGTCTAAGAGGGCATAGGACACATATTTGCCAGAGTTACTAGGATTTCGAGCAAAATCCAGTGTGCGAAGTAGAGGGTCCCGATGATTTTCCCGCGAAGAATTCCATTAACAACCGTCATCTTGATATATTGCGCCACGATTGGGGGGCATGGCAGCAAGAGTCCAAGACGAGAACCCCAGCTTTCGTTCATGCTTTGTATCAAGTCTGCATAGACTCCAGCGCGTTCGTTTGGCTGACCTGGCAGAAAATTTTCCATTCTAATAGCCCCATCCTTTCCCGTCCGTGAGTTCAGAACCGAACAGTGACGAAAACGTATGATTGAGCAGTCGTATTGTTGACCTGAATCGGATTTGCTTACCACCATCTTACCACTGTCTTTGATGCCTACCCCCTTGTCTCACCACCCTGCTTATGTCTTACCACCTGTTTCTGTTGCCTGCACTTACCCATGTATTTATCCCTTGCACCGATAATTATGTGCCCGTGCGCAACCAGCCAGGAACACCAACTTTGAAGCCGTGAACTCTTGTCGATTTTGGTGTTGCCGTGCACAGGCCATAACTCCGAACACACTATTGGTGCCAGGGATAGTCTCATTTCCTTCATACACACGAGTCCTCATTTTCTGACCTGGTATGTCCGGCTGACACATATACCCCCAAAATGAGAGGAAGAATGCTAGAGTTTCCTGAAGGGCCTCTCCTGTCCAAGTCGAGACTCGGACAGCTATGGCTGGACGTCTAAGATCCGCATTTTTCTTTTGCTGAATAAAATGAGCAGGCGATTCCAGGTTGTCTATGACGCGGAACAAGCCGGTCTCTGCGGCCTTTCCGATCATTCTATCCGTCGCCAACGCTTTGCCTCCGTTGAACTTTACGAGCGAAAAATTAGGTGCCGCACCCGCTCGCCAAGCCGAGCCAGCCACATCAAACGCAGTTTTGGTGGTGCGTATAATCTCGATGATTATAATGATAAGCTCAATCGAGGAGGAAATCGGCGAGTCTACAGAAGTGGTTTGTCGGCCCGAACATGTACGATCCGGATGCTGGATGGTAGACATTGGCAAGGCCTGTTCTCGTGATCATCACGAAAAGAGATGTCCTGGACAGCTCATTCGATGCAGCGACCGGGCTCTGTGGTTTTGATCTATCGAGTTCGGCGCCAACATCGGAAGCTATTGCTAATGCTATCAATAGGGTAAGGACTGCGGTAATGCTCGAGGCCATACTAGGAGGTAAGAGCTTAGTCATGGCTCCAATTAGAGGCTCGGCATGTATTGCCCAAGGTCATGCAAGGCGTGAGTGGTACAAAAAACCGAAAGGAGGAAAATATTTTCAGCATCGGAGGGTTATAAAGATTTGAAGATACCTGAAGTTGGTGGCAGAGGGACTTCGGCAAAGCAACCAATTGGAAATATCAACTTAACGCTGCCATTCTTTTGCCTCTACAAATTCAAAGCTTTGGCTCTAAGGAGTTTAGGAGAAATCATGTTAGAAGCGAAGGAAATATTGTGCGACTGCATTATGCATTGATGTTTCCTTCATTGCTGGATGCATTCAGGCTTAGTAAGTACCGTTTCCTCTCATTCTTGCGTTTCTCCATAACGGGGCCCATATACCGTCCTCTGCATGGTGAAAACAACGGATATGATTGTAAAAGAGAGCATAGGAAGAGAAAGCCAGTACGCATTCTCCCAGTCTGTGTTCCGTACAGAAGTGATCAAAACTTTGAATTGCGCCCTCAGCAGTGTCTGGGTACTCCTTCCGGCAAAGGCTGCAGGCAATAATTTCATTATTATGAGGTAGGTATCGGTAAGGGTTTCGGACATTTAAAATTGATGCGCAGAACCAGAGGCTTCTTACAGAGTGGTCGTATCGATAATGTCGGTCACGATCCCTATGTGTTTCAAACCGAAGAGGGCAGTTATCACAAGAAACAGGCCTTTGCATTTCATGTATCCTGATATATTTTTAGTAGTGTATATGCCTTGAATACAATAGATCAAAGACTCACCATAACCCAGATACACTCTGGAATTTCCTTGGATCTTTAGGGCAGCATAAGCATTCAAATGGCCCATAAACTCCACGATTGGAACGCCAGTCAGTCATTGTTTTCTTCTCGCGAAAGTGCTTAGCAATATGGTTTGCACGGATATCCCAGCCCCGAAGAGAATCGCCGCAGAACCCGCAGTTCCATTCAAAGTCATCTAGTTCTGTCTTCGACTTCCAAGATTCAAGAAAGAGGGAGCTGAGGGAGCTGTTATGGAACCGCCTGAGGTGCTGAACAAGATGGTCCTTCCTTGAGAATGTCCGATCGCTTTCAGGATTTTCAAGACATTGCGATATGCGATGGCAGAATACAGCGTGAGATTCATCGGGGTCTGGAGATTTGCAGAAGATGCACGCCGACTTCGGAGGAGATAGAAAGCTTTCAACGAAGAAGTTTTGACATGTCAAGGGATCATAGACTGTTCGGAATCCATCCTTCATGCACGTCCATTGATGCTGGGGAAAATGCTGAGTGGTTTCATGTCGTTTCCACGTTTTGCTAGACAGCCTCTTATAGCAGAAGGTACATTGGAAATTTAGGTCCAAGGAAGGTTCATCAGTATCGCTTCCAACATCCGATGTAGCCTTTCGCTTTTTAGGACTATTCCGATCATTTTGTCCGTTGAGCTTCAATGGGATTGAAAGTAGTCCATAATGTCTTTTTCGTCCTCGCCGTGGCGGCCCAGATAAAACCGCGTCTTGACATTGGGAAAACGCCGATCCTGTGCTACTTATGCTGCTTATGCTTCCAGTAGATACGGACCTAGCATCGGAAGGTGGGCCAGGGATTTGGAATGAGGAGAACTTTGTTCTAGGTTCTATATCGTACACCGGCGTGTCTTTCTTTCGCTGGTTCTGCAGAGCTCGTCGTATATCATCGTCGGAAGCCGCTTCATCGTCGGAAGAGCTTGATAGCCAAGCCTCCATCGGGCTCATCTGCCGCTTCGGGGGTAGCTGGCGTTGTCGGTGGTTGACAAACCAGTTACTAACTTGTTGGACACTCAGATGTGCCATAGCGGCTAACTCGGTTTTTTCTTGGGAGGTGGGATATGGGTTTTCCATGTGTTTCTCGAGCCAAATCTTAAGGATAGCAACGGATTCTGGAGGAAATCTCGACTGTTTAGGACGATTTGTGCAAATACCACCCGAGGGATCTTCGGGATCTTCCTGTAGGGCCCTTTGAACAGTATCTTCGGGTAAAGCAATGTTTAGAAACTGCTGGAATGGTGTAACCGAGTTCGCCGGATTTGATGAAGACTCCTCCACAGATGCCAAAGGCAACGTAGCAGGACGATTTTGAAGATCCTTTACATTCTTAGTAAAAATCAATTGACAGATAACTCAAACATACATTTTGTGGCACCGCTGGGTTGATATGTGGGTCCCAGGGTGGGACAGGGATTCCGCACACATCGAACTCATAATTTTCGTCCGAGTAAACATCCAGGTTGAGCTGCTCATACATGAGAAGACGTGATAATAATGATTGAGGAGCTCACGTCTTTGCTATCGAACATATTTTCGCCGTTAAAATTGGTGGTTTCTTGTACCCCGGTATTTTGAACATCGAATGGCTGATCTAGAAAGTCCGGAAATGCTAACCAGTTGGTAGGGAAAATACTCGAGTTGGCGTTTAGTATGCCTTCAAATGAGAGCTCTGGGAGCGGTTCTGTATCAGCCGCTGCGGTAGCCATTGAGCCAATAAATTTCTTCTAGGATCATAGGGAAGGCAGAAACTTGTATAGTAAAGACAATGGTGCAGACGATGTCAACGTATTAATAACAGGATGGTAATTGTTAGGCTGTCTGACCAGCTAGGACTAAGCGTCAAAACGCCTAGGTAAGAACAGCAAACGCAGAGCTTGAGAGAGAATGGCTTTGGTAGTGATGAAGAAAGCATCTCGGAGGTTGGGGAGAAGACCGTGACTTAAGTAGAGCAGCAGCCGCAGCCTCATCAGACGATGTTGAAGGTGACTTGGCCATTTCGCGCTTTCCCCCTTTCGAATATCGGCGAAGCAGCCAATCATGACTGTTGCCGCAGAGAGCACCCTCAACATCTACCCTAGTCACCCAGGTCATCATAGCAATGTGTGGGAGATATCTCTTCTAACGGTAAAATGGGTCCTACCGTTATCGATAAGATCTAGCCAATGAGATCAAGGCTCTATGAGTATACGGAGTTACGCGTACTTTTGATTCTGGTATTCACGCATGGTCCAACTCTCGTAGAACCCTGCCGTTAGAAGGGATACGTGTACTGAATTTGAGCTCCTAAGAGACTTTATTAAGCAAGTCAAACGTTAAAATTAACCACTCAAAAGCACATGATGGATGTAATGAATGTAAACGTCAACACCAAGCGATTCCCCAGAAAAGAAATCCAATTCATTCAATCTAGCTAAGTGGCAGAACTAGCAAAACGACACGTCATAAAAATAGGAGAAGAGTCCATCACATCGTCAATCGACCTTATGTATCACCGCGCATACCCATCTGGGCAAACCAAAGCCAATCTAGGTCGAAATAATCCCAGCCCCTCTTTCCCAAAAAAAAAGGCCTATTAAGTCTTTTTTCCAAAACCCGCTTCCCGCTATATCGGCTATGATAATTTATAAAGCGCACACGCGCGCCCCCTACCTCATGCCATGATGCGCCATGTTCCTCCCATCCAGCCCCTGCAAGTCGCTCTCCAGGCCGTGGCCAATGTACTGCTGGGCCTCCTGCGGCCTCGGGTCTTCGTAGGCGCGCGGGTCGTAATGCTCAGGGATGGGGACGTTGCCAGCCTGCTGCATGGGATTTGCAATCTGGCCCTGCTGCGGCTGCACGCGCACCATGCTGCGGAAGCGGTTGACCTCGGCCAGGATCATCTTCTTCATTTCGGCAATGTCCTCGACCACCTCGAAGTGGAAGTCGAACGTCGTCGGGCAGTTCGGCTCGTCGCTCGCGTCGTGCCAGATGTGCAGGTAGCGGTGCTCCAGCGCGTCTTCGACTGAGATGCGTGATGACGGGTCGAAGGCCAGCATGCGGTCCAGTAGGTCCAGCGCGTCCGGGTTCGCGTTGCGGAACAGGGATTGGAAGGACACTTTTTGCATATATGGCAGGTTGCGCACGTATTCCTGGGCACGGGGTGATCCGATGCGTGAAAGTGTTTCTTCATTGGGAGTGCCAAGGTAGTGCAGGATCTGGTTAAGCTGGTCGACATAGTCGCGGCCCTTAAAAAAAGGCTTTCCGCCTAGGAGTTCGGCCAGGATGCAGCCGACGGACCAAACATCGACTATATAAGGTTAGATCAGACCCGATGATGAAACTTAAGTGGAACGTAGAGATCTAAGGTATGGGAGAAGACAGGGATGCATACTGGCCTTCGTGTAGCTCTGAAAGCTTAACATGATTTCTGGTGCGCGGTACCACCTCGTCGCCACATATTCAGTCATATACCCCGCATTCTCCTCCGGATCCATCGAAAACCCTCTTGCAAGGCCGAAGTCGCAAATCTTGAGCTCGCAGTCGGCGTTAACTAGTAGATTTCCAGGTTTCAAGTCACGATGAAGCACGTTGGCCGAGTGGATATATTTCAAACCGCAAAGGATCTGGTAGATAAAGGACTGGAAATGGGCATCGGTGAGGGGTTGGCCAGACCGGATAATGGCAGCCAAATCGCATTCCATGAGCTCTGCAGTGTGTCAGCTTATATCCGGGTGGGTGTATAGCGACATGCCGTCAATACCTTCGTATAGATAGCACTCGTTGAAATTCTCCGGTCGAGGAATGTCCATATCGTATAGACAGGTGATCTATAAGCAAGGCCAGTTAGCTCCTGGCCCGCAATGGAAGCATGGGATGGAATAGTGGGGTCGTGTGAGGTAACCCATACATTGCGGTGTCCTGTATACTGTCAATATATGCCTTGTAATTAAACGGCCTTGCAGATAAGCACAGCGGGAGAGTGTAAGCTAACCTCTAAAATGCTGCAACAACTTTATCTCCCTAAGCGCTCTCTTGGCCAGGATCTTCTTGCTGAAGACATTGGTAACCTTCTTGATGGCAACCCCCTCACCAGTTTGGTTGTTCGTAGCAGCGCTGCCAAAGGTCTTAGTAGTGAGCTAGCCAGCAACATTGTATACCTGAGCTTGCATACCAGACTATGCCATAAGCGCCTTGGCCCAGCTCTTTGGTGACATTGTATCTCTCATCGACGATAAACTCCTGATTGAAGACCTTGAAGACCTTGCGCCCTTGGAGATCTGACATGATGGCGGTCGGGAAAATGGGAACAGATGCGCTGAATATGTAAAGGGAAGCTGTACAGTCGCAGTGTACAAGGAGGTGGTTTTTAACTCTTCGTAGCCGCCCGGGGCTGAAGGCTGCGTAAGGGTGTATGTGCGAGGACTGGCGCGACAAAACCAACACCAACACCAACAAGCGGGTCCCGATCAACAGGCTGAGGAAGGATATTTTGGGGCAGGCGTAGTCGTAACGAGCGGGCTTCGCAGCTTTATAGACTGCAAATAAAGAATTAAAGCGGTCGATAGAGATACCAGAAGCGCTGTGGTGGCCTTGAAGTAGGTTGAAGCCTGAGAAGACCAGACGGGATGGAGGGGCAGGGGCTAGTGCGCCGAGGGGTTGATGGTTGGTGTGGGTGCGCGACCGACTAGTGACCTGAGCGAGATGGCCGGAAAGCCCTCGTCACATTTGGGGTCCAGGGCTCTCTCAGCCTTAGACCGCCCAAGAGGCGGTAAGGCTGGTGTTGGGCTACCGTAAAACCTCTTTAGACGATACCGCTTGTTCAGCCCAAGCGTATCGTAATATCAGGGGTATCGTTGTATTTAAAACTTGTACATAAGATATACCCAGAATTAAAATTAAGTAATTGGCTAATATAAAATATATTATAGTTAATTGCGAGCTAGTATACTTACACTTTAATAGAGTTATAATAGTGTCGTTATTTAAATATTTTTATTACTCTTTATAGAGATAAAACTATTATAAGGCCATAAACGCCTTATTGGTCTTAATTTAAATTTTTAATTTTTTCTTCTATATTACAATTAGGCCTTTTATAGAGTTTAGTTATATACTTAATAAGATCTTTATTTAAATACTCTATTTCCTATTACCGACTTAGTTAATTGAGGCACTAGTGCGGCAGAAGAGATATATACAAGCCTATAAGTATATTAACGAGGATACTAAGCTAGGTAAAGGAGAGCGAGCTAAGGTTATATATAGCTAGTGCATAAGCTCCTTACTAGTAGCGATAAGATCTAATAAGGATTGGGACCATTATATAAGGCTTAATAAAAAATTTAATAATCACTATAGCCTACTATATAGAGCTGTTTTACTATTTACTATATTTTATTAATTATAAAGGAATTTATATAATCTTAAAGGTAAGGCTATAAGCTTATAAAAGCTAAATTTTATAAATTTTATAAATTCTTAATTACTTAAGGTTGTTACGGACAGCTTAAGTACGATATTACGACTACTTGGAGAAGAGTCGGAGGAAGCTAGTTAGTTGATACAGGCACGGTCTAGGATGGATCCAGTGGAACCATGTGACGAGGAATAGTAGCCGAGGTCACGTAATATAATCTGTATAATCTGTGTAATCTGTGTAATCTATAACAGAGTAGATAGAGCACACATACCTTATAGAGCAAAGGGATTTCTTAGGCGTATAATTGTGTATTTAAAGGACCATAGTCCCTACCTAGATAGTTCTCTCTTCGTAGTAAATCTTAGAATATAATTAGAGTTAATCTATTAGGAAACTACTCTATTAGTTATTATTATGTTGTTAATTTGTTCTTACCTATATACCTAGCCTAATAATAGGACCCACCGTAGTTCTTACTATAAGGTTCCGTTACACATTTACTATTAAGGTTATAGTATTAAACAAGATTAAATAATATGCCACCTAAAGCACTAGTCATAATAACGTCGACGGCAGCCATAACCTTAGGGTTAGGAGATACTAGTATAGCGGATACGGATTCTTAAGTAGTTACGCAAGGTTAGTTATAAGAAATAGTTAATTACTTATAGGATAATAGCAGGCTACTTAAAGAACGCATTAATGGAATTAGAGTAGTAAAGGTTAAGTTACCTTTAATTAAACGGTTTTTAGGAGAGAAGTTAAAGCTTAAAGGGTTTCTTATACAGATGCATTTTAAGGTTATATAGGAAGGAGTGAAGTTAGCAATACCTACAGACCAGGTAGCGTACGCAGGATTATTCTTATTAGGAAGAGCTTTAGAGTGGTTTAAGCCTTACCTTATAGAGATATAAGCAAATGGTGTAATAACTACTAACCTAGATATTACGGACGCTTTAAGTACGATGTTATAACTACTTAGAGAGGAGTCGGCGGAAGCTAGTTGGTTAATATAGGCACGGTCTAGGATAGATCTAGTGGAACTATATGACGAGAAATAGTAACCAAGGTCACGTAGTATTAAACGCGTTGGCTGCGTTAAACGAGAGGGACGTTACATTTAACACAGACAACACGTACCTTATGTACAAGAGAGGATTTCTTAGGAGTATGGTTATGTATTTAAAGGACCTTAGTCCCTACCGTAGATAGTTCTCTCCTTATAGTAAATCTTAGAACACAATTGGAGTTAATTTATTAGGCAACCACTCCACCAGTTATTATTATGTTGTTATTTTTGTCGTACCTATATACCTAGCCTAATAACAGAACCTACTGTAATCTAAGCTATAAGGTTCCGTTACATATTCACTACTAAGGTTACGGTATTGGAACAAAATCAAATAATATGCCACTAAGAGCAGCACCAGTTATAACGGCGTTAACGGCAGCCACAACCTCAGGGCCAGGTGATACTAGTATAGATAATAGGGATTCTTAAGTGGTTACGCGAGGTTAGTTATAGGAAATAGTTAATTACTTACAAGATAATAATAGGATACTTAAAAAACATATTAATGGAATTAGAGCAGCAAAGATTAAGTTACCTTTAATTAAACAATTCTTAGAAGAGAAGTTAAAGCTCAAAGGGTTTTTTACGCAGATGCACTTTAAGGTAGTATAGAAAGGAGCGAAGTTAGCAACATTATTAGATTAAGTAGCCTATGCAGGATTGTTCCTAACGGGGAGGGCATTTAAGTAGTTCAAGCCGTATCTTACGGAAATATAGGCTAATAGTATAACAACTACTAACTAAGATGTACGGTATATATTTGCCAGTTAGAACGGGTTTGCAGAGCAGTTAACGCAGATGTTTAGAGACCTAGAGGCTATAACTACAGCGGAACAAAAGCTTTAGAACTTAGTATAATATACTTTAGTAATTAAGTATACAACGCAGTTTTAAACACTAGCCATATAGGTTAAGTGGAATGATAGGGCGCTTATAGCACAGTACAAACAGGGACTTAAGGCTAAAGTCCAGAACATAATTATCCTAATAGAAGATACGGATACTTTAAAAGAGTTAATAGATTAGTTAATAAAGATTAATAATAGAATCTACCAAAGGGAATAAGCTAAAAGAGGGCAAGACAGAGTTCCATAGTTATATAAGGCGTAGAGTACGCAACGACAGATATAGAGTTAAAAACTATAGAATGGCGCAGAGCTAATAGACCTAAGTGGTACTAAAGAAACCTAAAGGTGGGAAAAGAAACCATAAAAACCTAAAGGTTAAGGATTAAGTAATTAAAGGACCCAAGAGCAGAGGCCAAACTAGGGATCTTAGTAGTAGAAGACGTTTAGGCGAACTCTATAGCAGGAAAAATGGTTTAAAGATAGAGCTTATATAAATTATAGAAAACAAGGTTATTTTACTAGAGACTATAAAGGTGGTTAGAGTAATTACGCGGTAAAAGGAACTAGACTAGCAGACGGCACGTATATATAAAGGGACAATGGTGCACTGTAAGGAATAAAGGAATGTTTAATTAACAGTTTTGTGTATTATTATAACAACATATGCCGAATTTATAAGGACGCTAAGTACGGCGCAAGCTATTGGCTATAGAAGCTATTATTACCTAAGTTTAGAGAAACCAACGAACCAGCTTATAGATCGGATATTAAAGACAATAAATTTAACAAAGGCAAAGCATTTACCAATAATAAGGCAACAAGGGCAGCTTACTAGGAGTATATAAACCTTAAAGAAGTTGAAATAGAAGCAGAGACTAAAACCATTATAGAACAAGGTTTAGTAATAGGTATAGCGACACCATTAGATACAATTTCCATCGCTTTATAAGATAATAGGAGTAACATTTAGAAGAAACTAAGTAAGTAGACAACTGCTAGTGCTAGCTTATCACTTAATAAAGGCAAAAGGCTATAGGCTTAAGATTCTTAAGAAGAGATAAGAGAAGCTTAAGATTCTTAAAGTGAGATAAGACATACCTAAGGACCCATAACAGACGATAACCGATGGGAAAGGGTAGTAACTTAGTTTAGTAACAAACAAATAAGTATAGGACGCAAGTTTAAGAACTATAAGTTCAGAGAATGAATAAGAACGTTAGTAATCCTAGGTAAACGCAGTGTTTAGCCTAAAGATTAAATAGTTAATACTAGGATTAAAAAGTAAGATAACTATAAAGATCTAGCTATAAGACGCAGAAAACAAGAAACTATAGATAAGTTTAGGACAAGAATTATTATATAGTAAGAGCAGAAGCTAGACCAGAGATTAGCTACGCTAGGTTATATAAGAAACAGAGCACCTATATAAAGAGTTACTAATAGGCTAAGTATAGGGACACCTAGGGTAAAATAGTTAGATAAACTAGAATAAGAAGAGGATCTAAATATTCTAACTAGGTTTAAAGAAAGACATACCAAAGGATGTTATAATATAGTAATAACAAGGTACTTTCTAACAGATAAACCATACACACTAAACCAGCTATACGGAAAGTGGTATAGGCAATAATACAACAATAAATAGGCAGATTTTTATATATAGCTAAACAAAAAAGTTATTTAAGACCAACCCATTACGGAGAAATATATGAGTTATATTAAAGGAGTATTAGTTATAATGTTAAGGAACCTAAAAAAAGGATCTAGGGACTAGAGAAGTAAGCAATAAATCTTAGTACCTATAGCAGAGATACTAGTGGTTAGGTTAACTAGGTATAGGTTTAAACTTAAGGACGAAGACAAATTAAGAGTTAACCCAAAGTATATAGCGTATTATACACTATTATGGATAGCTTGTGTGGATAATATATATAATATGTATAGAGCACCTAAAGACAAGAACCAGAAGTACCTAGCAAGGATATATTAGGCACTAGAGGAAAAACGGTTTAGAAATACTAAGTATATATATAGTTGGCACCCAGTAGAAGTATAGGGTTAAGGAGACTTAATACTTTAACCAGGAAGATTCCTTACGGAAGAATACCTAGACGGATAATAGTGGTAGGAGTGCCTAGAGAACACTTGTCTATAGTATATAGAGGAAAAGAAACAAACTAAGTATTGGCTAAAGTTGGACTAAGTATAGGTAGGATTTAGCAGCTAACAGTTAGGAAAAGGGGAGGCGTATAGGACCAGAGGGAACTAGTATTAGAGCCTTAGACCCTTAAAGGAATTTAAGGATAATACCTAAATTTAAGAGCTAAATAGTAAGATTAGTAGTTTAAAGCGTTAGTAGATAGTGGAGTAACTAGGAACCATATATTACTAAAGGCAGTAAAAAGGATGGGGTTACCATACAAATAAAAGGAATACCTATATCCACTTATAATAATTTTAGGAGATCAGATAGCCTATAGAGAAGGCATTATTAATTTTAAAACAGGACCTATTTAGATAACTATTAAAGGGAGACCAGTTAGAATATCTTTTAATATCCTACTATTAGGACAGGACGAGGCGATACTAGGAATGCCTTGGTTATAGAAGTATAATCTAAAGATTAATTAGGTTATAGGTTAAGTTAATATTAAGGATATACAATAGCGTAAAGTGCGACAGTAAACTAAGTTGGTATAGTACTAAGTTGGAGTAACATATAAAGAGACTAAGTGAGGCTTAAGTTATATACCAAAGAGATACTACAAGTATGGTAAAAAGTTATGGTTACTAAAAAGTGAAAAGCTGTTAGAGCATGCAGCTTAGGACTATAAGATAGAATTAGAAAAAGAAATAAGTCTAAAGTTCTTTCTAATCTATAAGCTTACTAAAATAGAGTTAGTAGCGCTTAAGGAGTTTGTCCAGAAGAACTTATAAAAGGGATATATTAGACCGTTATAGTTATTAGCAGGATATCCAGTACTGTTTATCCTAAAGAAAAACAGAAAACTTAGAATATATATAGACTACAGACAGTTAAACAGCATCACTAGAAAGGACAGGTATTCTTTACCCTTAATTAGCAAAATCCAAGATAGAATAGGCAACGTAAAGATCTTTACAAAGATAGATCTAAAATAGGTGTACCATCAAATTAGGATCAAGGAAGGCGATAAATAAAAGGCAGCCTTTAGGTCAAAGGAAGGACTATATAAACCATTAGTTATGTAATTTGGGCTTATAAACGCACTAGCAACGTTCTAGAAGCGAATTAATAGTGTGTTAGGAGAACACCTAGATGAGTTTATTATAGTATACTTTAACAATATTATCATCTACTTAGAGAGTGAGGAAGAGTATAAGGAATATATTAAGTAGGTCTTAAAAAGACTACAAGAAGAACAGATGCCAGTAATAATTAAGAAATGCGAGTTCTTTACTAAGAAGACCAATTTTGTTAAATTTATTATTAAACTAGGCCAACTTAATATAGATCCCAAGAAAATTGAGGCTATAGTAAATTGGCAAGAACTAGAGAATATTATATAGTTAAGATCGTTCCTAGGGTTTTGTAATTATTGTAGAAGGTTTATAGCGCAATAGTTATAGAACATTAAGCCATTTACGCAATTAATAAAGAAAGAAGAACTGTAGGCATAGGGAAGGGAATAATAAAAACTGTTTAAAAGAGTTAAAGAGTTATTTACCTAAAAGCTAGTTCTTAAGATCTATTAACTAGGTCTAGAGACGGTTATAGAAACAGATGCATTAGACTTTACACTAGGGGCGTACTTCCTATAAAAATATTAAAATGGATAGCACCCAGTGGCATACTATAGTCGGAAAATGACACTACTAGAGTTAAACTATGACATCTACAACAAAGAGTTGTTAGGTATAGTTGCAGCACTTAAGAAATAGAGAGCATTCTTATAAGGTATAGAGAAACCGTTTATGGTTAAGACAGACTATAAGAACCTTACAGGATTTCTAATAATAAAGGAACTTAACTAAAGACAGGTTAGATAGGCGGAAATGCTTATAGAATACTATTTTGAAATTTAGTATACCAAGGGTATAGACAACGCGCGAGTAGACGCTCTAAGTAGGAAGGCTAAACTATAAAGTAATAAAAAGCTATTAGGAGCTTTGTTACGAAAGGATTAAGACGGATTAATTAGGTATAATTATCTGAAGATTGTAGCGACCAAGGAAAGTTAGATCTATAAATTACTAGAAAGTAATTAGATATAGAAGATCTAAAAAGCATAAGCAGAGGATCTAGACTTAGAGTAATACGAAAATAGAGAAATAACGTATATACCTAAGTCTATTGCAGAAGAATTTGTTAAGGAATTCCACAAGGGAATAATATAAGGATATAACGGAGCTATAGGCCTAGTATTAAGACTTTAAGAAGAGTATATTATTTAAGGAATCTAGGGACTAGCAAAATAAGTTATAAAGGAGTATTTAGACTACTAAAGGAACAAACCGATAAGGTATAAGCCGTATAGAGGGCTATAACCTGTCAAGATACCAGGAAAACCATAGGAGGTTATATTATAGGACTTTATTATTAAGTTACTAAAGTTAAGAGATCCTATTACAGAATAAGATTATAACGCAATCTTAGTAATAGTGGATAAGCTAATAAAGTGGGGATACTTTATAGTATGCACTAAAGAGATATTAGCAGAGGATGTCGCTAGAATCTATATAAAAGAAGTATTTGCAAGATATGGAGCACTAGATAAGATTATATTAGACAGAGATCTAAGATTTATAGCAGTATTTTAGAAAGTGTTTCTAGTAGAATAAGGGATTTGTGCAGTAATATCTACAGCGTATTATCCGCAGATGGATAGACAAACAGAAAGACTAAACTAGACACTAGAATAGTATCTAAGGCATTATATTAATTACGCATAGAATAATTGGGTATTATTGTTACCAGTTATATAGTTTGCATATAATGCAACACCATAAGAAGGAATGGGGACATTACTATTTAAGGCGAATTATAGGTACAAGCTAAGAACATCGTTATCGCCATATTAAGCAAAAAAGATAAGTAGCACAGCTAAATAAAGAATGGAGACGTTAATAAATCTTTATATAAACCTTAAAGAAATAGTGAAACTAGTATAAGAACGAATAAAAAGGTACTATAATACTAAGAGATCTGAGGGACCAGATCTTAAGGAGGGGGATAAAGTATGGCTACTACACAAAAATTTTAAGAGTTGACGACTAAGTAAAAAGTTAGACTATATTAAACTAGGACCTTTTAAAGTTAAGCAAAGAATTTTATTAGTTATATATAAGTTAAACCTACTAGCCAAAATAAAAATCTACCCTATATAATATATCGCAATGCTAAAGCCAGTATATGGGAATATTAAGCCACTAGTCTATAAGGCAGACACGTACAGAGGATAAGAGGAAGACGAATAGTAAGTTTTAAAGATTGTTAGTTACGAGGACGTAGACAATAAAATATGGTATAAAGTAAAGTAGATAGGCTATAGCGAGACTATCTAGGAACCACTAAGCAACCTAAGGAACGCTATGGGAAAGGTATAGGAGTATTAAAAGAAAGTAGGTCAGGCAATATTAACAAGAAAAGATTACTAAAAAACAAATCGCCTAAGGGGGACCCAAGAGAAGTAATTACTGAGCTACTTAAAGTTATTTCCCTCGTAAAAAAAGAACCAGTTCTTTTATTACCTAGCTTAGATAAACCCTATTAAATAAGTTTCTACTTCTTAGAACAAACCTTCTTATAAATACGCTTAAGATATTAAAGATAAGTATAAGCTAAATATTAAGCTTTAAGGACGCGTGCAAACTCTTCTAAGGTATGTTAAACCTTAAGTAGCGTGGAGGCTAGCTTACCATTAAGCTTCGCAGCGGCAGATTAAACACGAGACCCTATAATAAGTTACTTAGGGAACTTAAAGACTGTTAAGAGTTATAGGACGCACACACTTAGCGTTAAAAATAGAGCGAACATTATAGGACGATCGAATATTTGCTTTAGTACACTTAGAGCAAGAGGAGGGTTATTAAGACGAAGGACTTGCTAGCGCAACGCAGACTAACCCCTCTTTTACACACCTTAAGTAAGGAATCGCCATCACCTCGCCCAGTAATAGTATGGAGGAAACTGTATAAAGGCGACGCTTAACCCAGGAAAGAGAAGAAGAAGCTTTAGGCATAATAAGTATAGGTATTAACCAGAATAATTAAACGGACATTACACCTCTAGTAAACGACTTGGAGATATTAGGAATCTTTAAGGACAAAAATAAGGAGAAGGGAGATGGTGTTACGGACGCTTTAAGTACAATATTATAACTACTTGGAGAGGAGTCGGCGGAAGCTAGTTAGTTAATATAGGCACGGTCTAGGATAGATCCGGTGGAACTATATAATAAGGAATGGTAACTAAGGTTATATAGTATTAAACGCGTTAGCTACGTTAAATAAGAGGGACGTTATATTTAACACAGATAACACGTACCTCACGTATAAGAGAGGATTTCTTAGAAGTATGGTTGTGTATTTAAAGGACCTTAGTCCCTACCGTAGATAGTTCTCTCCTTGTAGTGAATCTTAGAACACAATTAGAGTTAATCTATTAGGCAACTACTCCACCAGTTATTGTTACGTTGTTGTTTTTGTTATACCTATATACCTAGCCCAATAACAGAACCCACTATAGTCTAAGCTACAAGGTTCCGTTACACTAGACGTATAGTATATGTTTATAAGTTGGAACGGATTTGTAGAATAGTTAACGCAAATATTTAGAGACCCTAAAGTAACTATAACAGCGGAACAAAAACTTCAGAACTTAGTATAACGCACTTTAGCAATTAAGTATATAACGCAGTTTTAAACACTAGCTATATAGGTTAAGTGGAATAATAGGGCGCTTATAGCATAGTATAAGCAAGGACTTAAGGCTAAAGTCCAGGACGCAATTATCCTAATAAAAGATGCGGATACTCTAAGAGAGTTAATAGACTAGTTAATAAAGATTAATAATAGAATCTATTAAAGGGAATAAGCCAAGAAAGGGCAAGACAGAGTTCTATAGTTATATAAGGCGCAGAGTACGTAATAATAGATATAGAGTTAAAAACTATAGAATGGCGTAGAGCTAATAGACCTAAGCGGTACTAAAGAAATCTAAAGGTAGGGAAAGAAACTATAGAAACCTAGAGGTTAAGGATCTAGTAATTAAAGGACCTAGGAGTAAAGGCTAAACCAAAGATCTTAGTAGTAGAAGATATTTAGGCGGACTCCACAACAAGAAAAATAGTTTAAAGATAGGGCTTATATAAATTATAGAAAATAAGGTTATTTTACTAGAGACTATAGAGGTAGTTAAAGTAACTACGCGGTAAAGGGAACCTGACTAGTAGGAGACATATATATACAAAGGGATAATAGTGCACTATAAGGAACAAAAGAGTGTTTAATTAATAGTTTTGCGTTTTGTTATAACAACGTATACCAAATTTATAAGGACGCTAAGTATAGCGCAAGCTATTAGCTATAGAAGCTATTATTATTTAAGTTTAGAGGAACCAACAAACCAGCTTATAGATTGGACATTAAAGACAATAAGTTTAATATAGGCGAAGCATTTACTAATAATAAGGCAATAAAGGCAGCTTACTAGGAGCATGCAAACCTTAAAGAAGTTAAAATAGAAGTAGAGACTAAGACCATTACAGAATAAGATTTAGTAATGGGTATTGCGACACTATTAGATACAATTTCCATTGCTTTATAAGACAATAGGAGTAATATTTAAAAGAAACTAAGCAAGCAGATAACTACTAGTGCTAGCTTATTACTTAATAAAGGTAAAAGGCCACAGGCTTAAGATTCTTAAGAAGAGATATAAGAAGCTTAAGATTCTTAAAACAAGATAAGACACACCTAAGAACCCATAACAGACAAGAACCGATAGGAAAGGGCAGCTACTTAGTTTATAGATAAACAAATAAGTATAGAACGCAAGTTTAAGAACTACAAGTTTGGGGAATAAATAAGAACGTTAGCAATCCTAGGTAAATGCAGTGTTTAGCCTAAAGATTAAACAGTTAATACTAGGATTAAAAAGTAAAATAACTATAAAAATCTAGCTACAAGATGCAGAAAATAAGAAACTATAGATAAGTTTAGAACAAGAATTATCGCATAGCAAGAGTAAAAGCTAGACAAGAGGTTAGCAATGCTAGGTTATATAAGAAATAGAGTACCCGTATAAAGAATTATTAATAGGCCAAGTACAGGGACACCTAGGGTAAAATAGTTAGATAAACTAGAACAAAAAGAGGATCTAGATATTCTAACTAGGTTTGAAGAAAGACATACTAAAGGATATTATAATATAGTAATAACAAGGTACTTTCTAATAAATAAACCATACACACTAAACCAGTTATACGGAAAGTGGTATAGGCAATAACATAACAACGAATAGAAAGATTTATATATATAGCTAGATAAAAAAGTTGTCCAAGACTAACCTATTATGGAGAAACGCATAAGTCACATTAAAGGGGCATTAATTATAATATTAAGGAACCTAGAAGAGGGATCTAGGGACTAGAGAAGTGAATAATAAATCTTAGTACCCACAATAGAGATACTAGTGGTTAGGTTAACTAGGTATAGATTTAAACTTAAAAATAAAGATAAACTAAGAGTTAACCCAAGTCACCTAGTACATTATATACTATTATAGATAGCTTGTATGGATAATACCTGCAACATATATAGAGCACTAAAAGATAAGAACCGGAAGTACCTAATAAGGATATATTGGGCACCCAAGAAAAGGCGGTTTAGAAATACTAAGTATATATATAGATGGCACCCAGTAGAAGTACAAGGTCAAGGAGACTTAATACTTTAACTAGGAAAATTCCTTACAGAAGAATACCTAAATAGATAATAGTAGTGGGAGTACCTAAAGAACACTTATCCATAGCATATAACGTATTTCACGGGTGAGCTGGTCAAACGGGTAAGCTAATCACTTCAAAAACACACCAAAAAATAGAAAAATCACACTTTAATATCTTAACAACCACTTAATAATAAATTTTAATAATTTAAATTTAGACTTTTATATATACTCTCTAGCTCCTATTAAAGTTATATAATAAATAGTCGGGTGGTTTTTAAA
>Ga0307507_10002938_pt1 | contig 34238 bp, 38 predicted proteins | sample 7_EM_MG_FD_207223 | JGI IMG/M metagenome (GOLD analysis project Ga0307507, IMG submission 207223) | Populus trichocarpa ectomycorrhiza microbial communities from riparian zone in the Pacific Northwest, United States - 7_EM | ecosystem: Host-associated > Plants > Roots > Unclassified | place...
ATAGTAGTCACCATACTCATCGTGGTTTAGATTTTGCCTTGGCCATTGTTTACATCTTGGTATTTTTTGCAAGGATAACCACTACCCTTACCATCCACCAGTGGGTGGTAGGGGTGTTCACGATCCTTACAGAAAATGCCAACTGCGAGAGCTTGGTGTTTCGCCTTTCCTAATTTGTCGCTGTTGCTGTGGTTACGACGTTTTCCGCAGGGATTGGGTTTTCTGCTGGATCCCTCTAATACGTACCTTACCTACAGTGGCGTGGGATATCTACATAGTCCGGTAACACAGTGGGGTTAAGGGATATCAGAAACAAGAAAATGCCACTAGATAAGTTAATCCTAGTTAGCTAGTTAACTACAGTATCAGGCCGAATAAGAGGAGGGAGTATGGGTGGAACTTTGTCACGATCAACGAGCGGTTATTATTCGACCTTTTTCTGCTGCTGTACTTCATTTACCAATTGATGCTAACTGTGATAGCAGCCAGCTACCATTTAAAGGTATAGACACGCAGAGACCTACAGAGGAGATAGAAATAAAAATTTGGAAAGCCAGTGGAATTGTAAATGGCAGGGAGGATCCCGGAGGAGGGCCCTGAGAGCGAAGCTTGTCCGCCTCCAGGGTCGGCTGGAGAATGATAATGCCGATCCCAGACGTCAATTAAAATTATGTAAGGGGATGATGTCTAAGCCTTAATAGGACCTCTTCGCGCGTTTCTCATTTCAAGACAAAACGGCGGTGCTGTTCAGTACTAGTACTCTATGACCCTCGATCCCCAACGACCGCTCAATTCTCCGAGAATCGAGGCAGACCACTAACATTCCTCCCCTCTACACTTGTTATTGGGAGGAAGGGCATTGGCTCCAAACCCCATAGACGCGGCACGCGCAAGCACCGCACGCGTCGTGTCTACCGCACTTCTTCTCTCTGGCAGTAGTTCGGGTTCTTGGTTTCTCGGCGGCTCTTGGGGCGGTAATTGCGCTCTTACGGTAGCTTATGGTGTCTGTATTGGACGTGCTCTGCTAGCACGGTGCCTAATTGTCGGGGGTAAGATAGAGCGCGGATAGGAACGAATAAGATAGCAGGGCGGGATCAGCTACGCTATGAAAGTAGGGCCTAAGACATGGTAATGGCGCGCTTGTGGAAAAATTTGAGTCTACCGCTGCAAAATTATGGGAAAGCCTGTTTCTTTAACTTGCCTTGCGGGTAGCGCGCATCTCGCTTACATGCATGTCAGTGGGTAGGCGTGATGTTCGGGTACGAGGTGGACAATGCTTTGGAACCTGCTTGGAAAAAAAAACAAAAAAAACATTAAGGGTTGATACGGGAGAAGTTAGGCCGCGAGTGATTGAGTGTGAAGTTCTCGTAGGGCTCACCGGGAGGTTGATGTCTCTAAGATATCCATGGCCTGGTGAGTTACCTATCTAGGGAGGAAGCGATCATATTCGGAGGGCAGTTGCGAGGAGAAGCAAGCCGAATTGGGCATAGCACGGTATAGAACAGCATAGTCCTTCAGTGCATAGTTACAGCGAGCTCCCAAACCCCGAGATCGCACAGCTACCGTTATCAACAGGCAGAGTAGAATCAAGGAATCATGTCAATCTGCGAAAGTATCTGAATAATAGACTATCTCGCCATACAAGCCCAAACTCAATCCTAAGCCATATATTCACCGATCTGATTCCCCAACCATCGGTCTGGCTCCTGTGGTTTAAGCCCCGAGACCGTCTACCACTCCTCGCTAGGTTTGGTTTCTCACGGGGCTGCGGTTTGCCGGTATTGCGATCGTGATTGGGGTTTTGTTTTTTGCGTGGGGGTAGTTTACTCTTCCATCTTGTTAGATATGGATTGTTAGTGGTAGTTTTATTTTTTGTGCACCGAAAGCTTTTTTTAGAGAGGATAGAAAGGCCTGGTGATGTTTTAAATTCTGTGGGGTTTGAGGAGGGTCAATTGTGTTTCGCTAGCGGTGGAAGGTAGCTTATCAAGGCTATCGCTAGACGGATCTGGTACGAAGGACGACGGTTAACACGGCTTCGGCGCTGGTCTATGGTTGGTGCAGGATAAGGCTTCGAGTGATGGGCGATGCAAGACACTATTCATCAAGATGGATAATTGAACACAGCTCAGCAAAAGAGTGACGTTATTATTACTACTATCCCCTCTAGATCGTATTGTTAGAACCCTAAAGTATTACTTCCATCCTTGAAAAGCCAAACTACAACAGCACCAAACGATCAAATCCTCCCCATCAGCTTCATCCCAAACTCTCAACCCCTCAAAGCCCCACCATCCCCAACTCCCAATCCCCATCTCCGCCCATTTCCATCCTCACCCCCCTCTTCAGGATCCCCGCCCTCCCCCCCGCTGCACCCACAACCCCACAAACAGCATGAAACGCACCCGCCTCCCCACCCTTCCTGATCAGCAGCACTTTAACCTCAATCTCACCACCCACAGATAGAACTTTATCTTCATTAGCATTGAAATACCTCTTACCGTCTTGGGTTAGCATTAGTCCGCTACTGTAAAGACTATTGTTAGGAATATATAGATTGACTTCACCCGCGGTGGAGGTGGAGGTGGAGGTGAGGGAGTAAGTCCCCTGGACTCCATGCGGGAATATCCTGGTGATGCTCATGGCTATGATGTCGCCGATGGAGACCAGTGGAATGTATGGGGAGGTAGAAGTGGCCTTAGTGAGGGGGCTGAGGAGGGTGGCGAATGGGTTCGTGGGTGGGTGCATTTTGCTGAGCTGTCGTTTCTTTACCTATTTTCTTTGAAGGGTGTTGAAATTTTTGGTAGTAGTGGTGGAAGGGTGCCAGTGGCGTTGCTGTGGATGGAGAGGGGGAAGGGATTGATTAGGATTTATACTGGTGTTTATGGTTGTTTGTTCCTGACTTGAGCTTTGAATTTGAGACTTCGTATAGTAGGCACAGCTTGTCCCAACCATGGTTCTGTCCTCTCTTGAACATTCAGTATGGGTTTTAGAGTGGATTGTCTGTCTCAAAGCATGGGTGGGAGTGAAGAGCAATGTTAAGCAAAATTAATGGGTAAGTTGTCTCAAGTGCTGTGGTGGCTTGTGGTTTTGAGGTTTTGACGGCTTTGACGTTTCCTTTGTCCAGGGCAGCCCTAATGCAGTCTCGGTGGGGTGCTTTTTGAGATTCTATGGAAGTGGAGATGGTGATGAGGTGGGGGTTAATGAATAATAATTTAGTGTTTCGAGTGATATCTTACGGGGACACTTCACCGAGACTCTATTACCCTGAATTTAAGTGAAGGGTAAGTGAAAATGTGGGAGGAGTTGCTCTCTGGAACGAAGCCCTTTGCTTTACAACTTCTTTGTCTGGCCCTCTGCGATCCCTTTAGAGTGGTTACCCATAGCATCACTCGTGGCACAACTACAGATATCCTTACGCTCCAGCACTATTAGGCCTCGTTCCCCCCCTCGATCGGGGGGAAAAATTAGCCAACCCAAGGGGCACTACCAAGAACATACAAAGAATGAATATCCGCTCCCCAAGAAATACTACTAGCGATTGGGTAAGATATACACTGTATTGAGTGATTGATAGAAAAAAAGCAACTGTGCCCATAATAGTATAGGGGATATTCCCCCTAGAAATCCTTGATCCAGCGCCGGAACTCATAGAGGATTTACGTCTGTTAATTTACACATGATATCTCTCAGACCACAAGCTAAAATACGTCAGCATCAGAGCTTATGTTACTTTGTCAACCATGCTTTAGCTTCATTAGAATTCGGGTATTCACTATTCTCAAGCGAAAGAGGAGGGACAGAAGGCCTGGGCCAATAGCGAACTTAAGGGAGAAGCATGCCCATAATGGCTCACTATCTGCACACTCTTCTAGTTTTTGAAGTTGAGGCAGCAAGAAGGAGTCAGCATCGCAGGGAAAGATTTGGGCTGGGCTGTGCCTAAGAAAAGAGTTCTAAAGAATTGTGTATCGTTAGGGTCTAGACGGTTGAATATTTCTAGATACACCGGGGGAGCTAATAGGTATATATAACATCAAGCTTTAGATACCCCCATGTGGTCAGGAGGGGGTATCAAGAGCAAGTATGTCTTCAAGAGGAAATGGTTTATGAAATATAATAGCGGCCACTGTTTCTCTCTTGCTCACCAATAGCAGGTGCCCCTAATTTTTAGGAGTGTCAGAGCTGCCGCAACAACATGGGCAATGAAAAATAGCTGGTTGGCTGGTTTGGCTGAGGACAGGAATACCGCATTGTATGAAGAGCTCATGTACCGCGTTCCAGATGGGAACTAAAGACCTCTATAATCCCATACACTGAGAAGAGCAATCTAAGTAACAAAGTATCCATCATCAAATCTACAACAACCTTTTGCCGGGAATTGTGTCTGGCTTGCGGAGATGGTACGAGTGATTTCTGGTGAATACTGGCTGCCCCCTCCCTGTGTTTAGGATCCCCGCCAATGCTTGCTAATAATAATAATATTATCATAATATTATATCCTTTTTTACGAATTGTTCAATGCCACGTGAAGGGAGCATAAAAAGGGTGTAACCAGAAAGGAAGTTGTGTTCCCAACTATTGATATTTTAGCCCACCATACTTGACAGAGCCAGGGATCTCATGGTTGATAGATGTAGCTGAGAGGTCTCCAAGCCACAACCTCATTCGGGGAACTGTGTCCAAATTTCAAGCCTGGCCCCATGGGTCTGGAAATAGTTATACTCTTCGGCCCTACTGGGGTAATATCGCAGCAGCTTATTTTTGCAACTGGATATAGAATTATTATCGCCCAGGATTTCCCCATCCCACCGATGCCCAGAACCGGGATGCTGCATCTCCACTGCTCTCGACCAAATGCTAAGCCCCACTTTTGCACCAAAAGCTGTTGGTAATCATGATAATTCTTAATATCTAGCCACGACAAATTCACCACTAGCACTTATCGCGAAGGGAAACCGACAATTTTCTCAAATCGCCGTGCAGAAAATAAAACCCAGCAAAGAATCCGGTCTATTATCTAAGATATTATGCCCGCACAAACGCCATGGTATTATAGATTACAATTCCCTCCTTTAAAATCCAGCCTCACACACCTTCCCCTTCCCGATTGACGGCGAATACTCCACCCACCGGGCCATCCTCCTCTGCACCAATTTTCCAGGGTTCATTACATGGCAGGACTCATAGGTAATCACAAACGGCTGCATTCTCGGATCCGCGAGGATGAGCTATTATCCAGTTAGCTACGCTCGCGAGCGGGAAAAGGGGAGGAAAGGATGGAGGTTCAATGGGCACTTGCAGTGCTAGGTAGCGGGTAAAGACTAAGAGTATGCCAATAATCCCATAAGATCGGCCTAGTGGGGATGGAGAATGGAGATAGGAAGCCTTGGTCTATTATTGTCTTGACTAATTTCCTCACGTTCTTGGTTTCAACGTCGACCTCCTCATCATCCTTTGTTGCTTCCGGCTGTGATAGTGCGTCCTCCATTGGGTGGTCGTGCTTTTTAAAGTTGATTGCGTTGCGTTGGAAACGGCTGAAAATGTCGTCGCGGCATATTACTATTTCTTGGGTGAAATAACCTATTCGGCAGGGGTTACTGGCCCAGATGACGGAATTCGGACTGCGGGATTGTGTAAATACACGCTTGATCCTTGTCGTGAAGATTTCGGGGATAGGTTTTCGGGGGAGAGTAGTTGAGGCGCCGCCAGAGAAGGTGGAGGCCCATGGATCGTTATCACCGGGTACGAAGATGAAGGTGCTTGAGGAGGTTAAGGTTGGAAAGTCCTGGAGGAGGGAGGCCAATTGGTCGAAGAATTCTGTTGATATCGTTAGTAGCCCTCGCCCCAAATACGACAAACACAAACCTTTATACCCAACACTACCACCGCTAGAACCCATGGCTACACTGCAAAAGTTTCCCATGAGTACGATTACAAGTGGTGGTTCCGTCTCATACTCTGAAAACACCTTCCTTAGTGCCTCTAACGTGCCTTTGCCATCCAGTTCCACTTCTCCGATAAAGAGGAACTTGACGTCTTCCAGGGATTTCTCTGCCTTCCGTAGCATACGCCCTTGCTGACCACCAGAACTGACAGACATATCCAATGTAACACCATTGCCTAAAAAGTCCACATGGCCAAATACCTCTACAGACGTCGTCCGTCGCTCGGCAGATGGCTGGCCCACTGTAAAAACAGTAAACTTCCCAGTTTCTTCAAAGGCTCCATCCAAAATGCAAAAGCAGCCTGGAGTGAACCAGGACCCATCTTCGGGGATTGCTGTCGCAACGGATAGATCGAGAACAATCTCTCCCGAGGGATCCAGGAGGATAAGCAACCCAGAAGGGCTTACCCCCAGCATACCAAATAGTAGAAAGCTTTGACCTGAGCGACCGAGAAGATTAGATATCGGGGTCAGTCTGTTCACAGCTTTGGCGGTGGAGCTGGAAGCTGCTGAGAATGTTGGGAGCTGAAAGGTTTCCGTTCGGAGAAGACGCTGGTGTAGAAGATTGTATCTCGTTCGAAATAATTGAGTCTTTGTCTGTGGAGGGGGTAACAGTGATGGTTTTGGTGCTCTAATCCACAGATTAACCTCCCCTATATCGAACCGTGTGATGAAGGGAGCTACTTCTCAAATTGTTTCTTGAGTGGATTATAAGCAAATTTGGGTTGCGAAAATGCATCGATAACCTTGAGGTATGCACAAGGCTCTACATCCTCCAGCTCGCCAGCTTCTGCCGTTCCTCCAATATCATCCATACTTCCACCGCCGTCGTATAAAGCACTCGACGGTATTCCTGCTATGTCGAAACTTTTCTCCCTGCTCGCTCCAATTGAATCACTACCGACCTCCAGCCCCCTTATGACGCTTTTCAGTCCCTCACCTCCATCAACTAACACACCATTAGCACCCTCGTTGCGTCGCCATTGCCGGGCTACCTCGTCCAGTAGTTTTTCTCCTGCACCGCTATCCCTCCACTCGGCACCACATCGTCGTCCGACAAGGGAGCACAGAAGTGCTAGCGCATCGGACTTGAGTGTCAAGTTGTGCTTCTTTGTAAAAACTCTAAACGCAACCGGCCGGAGTACATTTAGGGGGATTTCGACAGCTAGTATTCTGGGTGCTTGTGGTCGTGTGGATTGTGGGAGCGGCTCGTAAGGATCGGAGGTTAGCTGTGATGAGGGGTCTGGTGTGGCTGAGGGGAGCTTCGGTCTAAAGAAGGTGGGAACTTTTGATTTTCCTTTATCGGGAGGCATTTTCTCGATGTGCTTTTGTGGGTTGGAGATGGGGAGACGCGCCTCGCGCAAAGATCGGCAGAGTGCGAATCGGGCTTGTGAGATGTTACCCGGGGCTCATAATTTGTCACTCGAAAAATTGAAACTTTCGCCCCAAGTCTCGACATTCGTGATCAGGTAAGCAGTCATATGCTCCCAAGGTAAGGCGGCGCCGACCGTTGAGATATTAGTGGCGCCGGTGTGGCTGAGAGCTAATTCAAGGCTAAGCCCCCTTGATGTGTTGACCAGGGTGTGGTCTGCCGACAGCCTTATTCTGGCTACTCCGTGGAACTAAGATAGAGGGAGAGACCCCGCCTCTGAATGGTCTTGGAAAGCAATGAGATACCGTAGTATTACAAAATAGGTTTGAGTGTTGTGGAGAAGACGAAAATATTGTCTATTGGATCTGGTGATAAGTTGAACTTTCTTGGGTACACATTTTTGTCTTTTGTGATCCGCTCGTGACTTGCAGTAGGTAATTAGGGCTTTAGATTTAATGATACAGCCCATTTTCCTTCTCTCTTTCAATTGCAGTGCCTGAAGAGATGAGGGGCTTTGCCTATGCTGGCTGGTTTTGGTGCGATGCAGCGACTTCTTGTTGTCGTAGGGGTGCGTGGTTCAGATGACCGAATTATATGTAGATTTCAACGCCATGTTCCCCTCCCTTGCGCTGCTGTGAAAGAAAGACCTTACTCCGTACAGGATTACCGGTATGTTTGAGTAGAGCTACCGCACTAAAACAATTTTCTCTGGTTCCTAGCGTGGCACAAGTACTGTAGTTGGGAATAGGATAGTCTGTGCCACTTGTGCTTTACTGATATCTTTTTTCGTAAGGAGAGCGCTGCGTTTGATGGCTGAGAGATCACATTCAGTCATACTGGTAGTATGGGTATGTTATTGAGTGTTGGTGCTGTGTTAGCTTTGGCCGGGTTTGTCGCTTCGAGAAGCCTGGCTGGGCTGCTATTAGCGCAGGGCGTAGTTTTGGCAGGAGATCACAGGCTCTTGTGTAAAAAGGGAAAGCATGCTTACACTGCCCGATGGAGCTGAACAGAATAAACCAAATTATGGGTTTGGAATAGACTGAGAATTATGTAGGCATAATCGGGAAGCAGGGGCGTATTGTACTCGAGTACATTGGGAAACCGGGACCCCGATGGCCGTCAGTCAACTCACCAGGCTAAAGGCGTTTTTCAAATCAACATCCGGGCAGTAATAAAAGGTTCACATGTTTCCAGGTTACATTCGTTTTCGGGCCTGCGCGTATTTTCCCAACCATTATACTAGTCAATACCGTAGGTGCCGAGCAGGAGAGGCTAGCGAACAGTGCGGATGAGCCAGAACTTCTCATTAGGGTTAAGTGCGATATCTGCTGCGAGAAGGTAGTGGTGCTCACTGCATCTCGTGGTCGGCGCCCATCAGTGAATAGTCTACCGCTAACGAGATTTGAACTTGGGCTGTTGTGCCTCTTCGGTAATTGGATCAAGGCCTTTTCTCGTGATACTTGCTTGGGCAGAAGGGAAAACCGGATCACTTTTCGTCGATTTCACGCTTTTCAGTCAGTTGCTGTCACTTATTGTTCCGTGAATGGATTGATAGTGCTTTCCTTATTGCCACCTCGCCGCAATGAGTAATAAGAACACTCATTACGACAAAGACTCATTTCTAACTTTATAAGTTACTTTTGGAATACACTTTCCGATAACTCTTGCGGCCCCGCACTTCTCCAAATCCTGTGCTACAGCCTCAACATCTTTGTATGCCTCCACTGCCTCCTCCCAGACTAACTCCTTCTCGTCACAAATGACATAACCACTTGTCACAACTCTTCCCTTCCCACCGTTCCTCATCTCCATTGGCTTCATCTCTGTAAGTACCTTAACGTCGTTGTTGTATTTTCGTGATAATCCGCGGGCTTCGTTTCTTGACAACGTTCTACCAGCGCCGTGTGCTAGCGAAAGTCCATTGTCGAATCCGTTTTGGTTAAGTTCCGAGAAGAGTGGTTTAATTAGAAGGGTTGGGGTGCCACGACTTCCAGGGAGTGGAAGGAAGGGCGTTCCTTGTGGTGCGGGCGCGGCACCTTTCCGATGGATAAACATGGGCTTCTGATGTTGTATCTCTGCGTGTGGGGGCCAGGGAGTCGGGGTCACGGTATTGTGTAAGACATCCAAGACCCTCCTTCCTTGTAGCCTGGCATTTAGATGCGCCGCGGTATCCAGGTCTATGGTTTCCGGCAGTGTCCAGCGGCTCCCTTCTATGCATTCAAAAATTCGTAGAGCAATTAAATCCCTTGACTTACTTGCCCAGTTGCAGGCCTGGTTGTGAAGCTTTAAATATTCGGATGTTTTCGGATCGCCATAGGCCAGCGAAATAGATTTATCGTCTCTAGTAAACGTCTCCAAGATGTGTTTTCCAAAGCGCCTAGACCCAGAGTGGACCAATAACACCACAATCCCCGAACACAGCCCATGTCCCTCCTCCATCTGCTCCAGAATCTGAAGCTCGGCAAAGTGATTCCCGCCGCCAACGGTCCCAACTGATTTATCCCACTCATCCCCAGCAGCGCAGTCCCCGAGCCAGGCCGCCCTCTCCTGAGGGCTCCTCCACGCAGTTTCCAGGCCCCGCAAACTCTCAGCTACTCTTTTTATCCCGTTTTGGTCCTCCAGTTTTTTCCGAGTGAGGCCAGTCATAAACAAAGTCATCCCACACCCGATATCACTGCCTACTAAAGAGGGGTAGATATAGCGGTCCGAAACGAACGCCGCGCCAATGGGGAACTTCCCGCCAGGGTGTAAATCCGGCAATCCGACAGCGCGGACCATCCCAGGCAGCTTAGCAGCGGTTTCTAGTTGAGTAATAGCCTGTGGGTCGACGTATGAATCCTCCGCTATCACATGCACCTCACATGTTCTAGTCTCAGCGTGTGCGGACGGTGGGGGCGCTAGCGCGCCGACGTATGGCTCGCCGGCGGAAACAAGAAAAGTTGGGCCCACGGTACGGTTCTCGTGTGACAAGTTAAGAACATCTTGGACAGCTTGTGATGTGAGGAGCTCTTGACCGCCCGGAAGGAATATTCTGGTGGCTTTTATGCGGAATTTTGACTTGGCGCATGAGAGGACTTGAGCCCGAGGATTGACTGTTTGAGGTAATAAATATGGCGCGCTAATGGATTGGTTCGAATTTAATTTGAGAACTATGCGGGTGGAGGGCATTTTGTTTAGGATGGTGGTGTCTTTGTGGATATCCGATAAGATAAGTTCTAGGGTGGTGGTGAGCGTTAAGATGCGGGGGGCTTTTGAGCCTTTGTATGTGTTGTGGTGGGAGAAAGTGGTTATTCTTCGGGCAGAGGGGGCAGCTATTATATAGGTAAGAAAGGCTGGGAGATTGAGTTACAGAACCAGCGATGCCACAGTAAAAATGACGGCTAACAAAACCCCGCTCGGAGCATCTGACGTTGCTGTGTCCGTCTCTGGCGCCCCCATTAATCAGGTGGCGGCCGAGGCCTGGGCGAAGAATGATCGTAATGACAGTTCCACGGGCATGCAGGCCCATACCTTGTGCTCTCAGGGATCTTTTACGGCGTAGAACTGCCCCACTACATTTCTCAGCCGTTTTTGTCCTTGATGCCTTTCTTGGGTGAGTATGACTCTATCCAAGGCTCTAAACTTTTCATTCCGCTCCGGGAGGCTTTAACGAAGTCTTGGCATTTAAACCAAGCGGTCTCAAGCATCGAATGATAGAGTTAGTGATTACTTAAGCATCATAAAATCCGGGTAACTACAAAGGCGGATGTCATAGGGCGATATGGGTATCTGGGCAGAAAAATGCCAAGAGCTGGTGTTTTACGCTCAAATTCGAAGGGCTTGGCGCATCTATTTTAGCGAGTAGATTAGGTTAGATCGAAAGAAGCGCGTTCACCCTATTGTTTGATTTTTGGCAAACATTCACCTACACCTAAATTTACTTCTTCTCGTCTCATGCTCCCTCCACACAATTAAACCAACGCTGTTTTCCCCCGATAATGTCTACCGTGGACGGTAATCGAGCAAGGCAACTCCGTGCTGAGTTGAAGGAGTGGGAACATTCTTTTGCGGCAGAACATGGGCGAAAGCCTTCTCGCGAGGAAGTTAAGAAGGATCCCCACATATCGGCAAAGTATAAAGAATATAACAAATTGCGTACCTCCTCGCTCAGCGCCGCTTCTCGTCTCACCGCCTCGAGTTCCGAAACGAAACCAGAACATACTCCTTCCACCACGAAGGGAGTTCACGACCCGTTCGCAAGCGCAAAGTCAGACAAATCTACGGCAAGCACTCGCAAAAAAGCAGCGGATATATTCAAAACCCCTACAAAACCACGGATAACTTCAGCTGATCAGCAGGAGATTTACGATTCTCCATTGTCTTTAAGGCGTACACGCTTGTTTGGAAATCGGCCTAGGGATAGTGTTGGCCCTACACCACAGAAAACTGGAAAAGTGCTTGGGTTGTTTGAGAGTTTTGTCGACATCGAGGCTACACCTAAGAAGGCAAAGGATAGGGTTTCTGCTAGTCCGGTTTCAACTCGGAAGGCCGGTAACGCCAATGGCGAAGGGGTAAATGGTGGGGCAAATGGAGGGGGGGAGTTTGCTACTCCACGAAAACGCAAGGCGGAAGAGATATCGGTAGGCAGCGCAAAGAAGTGCGAGGAAGAGTTTACCACGCCGTCATTCTTGCGAAGGGATAGTTCTAGGTTTCAACCACTTGTGGAGAGTCCTCCTGTCCCGCTGCCTATGCGGCCTGTTAGAGGGCTAAGCAGCATGGTGGCGGAACTCCGCAAAATGGAGGGTGAAGCGGTAGAAGAAGAGTTCGCCGATGATGAGGAGGCGATGAAGGAGATGGAGGCGCTAGATGGGGAACCATCTCTACCACCCCTCGAGAAGCAGCGGGATGGGGAAGTAGAGGTTGGCATAGGCGATTTACCACCTGGGGCTTTTGCGGAGGAGGCAATTGTAGACGAGAGTGAGGGAGAGGATAAAGATAAGCCGAAATGGAAAAAGAAGGGCCTTAAGAGGCAGACTAAGCGAACCATTAGTAATTATACCTCCCCAAATACAAATCTGTTGGTCTACAAACTGACAAACATAGTGCGCCCAATCACAACAAAACCGCAAGAGGTACCACAGGAAGAAGATGCACCCCCCAACCCGGCTGATGCGGAGCTTCCGTCCGCAGGCTATGATGACGACGAAGACTTATCGAATATCGAAAGTGAAGATGAACACACTAGCAAGAAAGCTATGGTCGATAAAGGCAAAGCCGTTGTCAAGAAGGTTGTACGAAAAGTCAAAGCCACGGCTAACGCAAACTTCCGGAGGCTCAATATCAGAGGTCAAGGGGCCAAGGCGAGAGGGGGAGGGAAGTTTCGGAGGCGTAGGTAGTGGGCTTTGCTCTTATGCTTTGGGGTTTATGAGCCAAGGAAATCATGTGCCAGACGTTAATGGACCTAATGTTCTGTCATCCGTGAACTTTACAACATTTAGAACGATAGCAAGCTATTAATGGTTCAATGTGAATATAAAGTGCCTAGATGAATATAGAGAATTTAATAGAAGATAGATAAGGAATGGGTAAGTTTGGACCAGCGGGATTATATCTATTCGGGCATTCCCTACCCCATCGTGCCAAGTAGCCCTTAATTTGGGAAACCCTAGCTAGCAATTCGAAGAGGGGTGAGACCTACGGAATTATTTGAGTATTATATAATATATTGGCTATCAGCAGATCTTCGTTCCCTGCATCACCCTTGATTTCAAGTTCTACGATATCGATCGACTCAACACACCGCGCCCCGAACTGGTCTGGTATATATTACTACCCCTAGGTGTTATATCGCAACGTTCATTCCTCAAGTGTTAATTCCTCAAAGACAAGTGCTTGGTTCACAGACCTGGAGAGTTGCAATGCAGTTTCGTACTGTACAGCTGGTACTCGAGTATTCTAGGTCCAATCACATGGCATGAAGTTTCGCAGCCTATTGGTATTGGTAATATCAGGGAAGAATAACCCTGGAGTGGGTTGCCTCTTGGGGGACATGGCCCCCTCTTTTTGCAAAATGCCGGCAAACGTCCAAGTTCAAAATTCATACAAAACGAGAATTGTCTTGTGGTTGTCTATAAAAATGCGGGGGTGGAGTAAACACTCGCTATCTTTTCTCTTTTTGGGACCACTTCAGTTGGTTGTGCTAATACTGCGCAGTACCACTCTCGGGCTGAGTTTTGGAGTTTACTTCTCTGGTGATCGGAACATCTAGATATGAAAAGTGTCAGATCTGTATGTCGAAATAGTCAGATATCTTTGAAACCTGGAATAATATCTTTTTGCTACTTTTGAGATATTGGTGCTGATATAATTCTTTAAAACCTAGAATCGTATAGAATAGTTACGTTTAGTTGTAAATTTTTTTGCAAGGCACTGACTTAACGATTGCGGTGGCAGTGGAGTAGTGGCTGTCATTGGAATCCAAGTGAACCCCCTATGTGCTCAAGTAGTAGAAGACCTGGGAACTGTACTGGCTCCAGGTGCTGCATTGGGCCGGATAGTTGTTCTGGTTCGGTATTGGTTGGCTGGGGATAACCCCAGAGCTCAGCAATTCTCTCCAGGAACCTTTCCGGAGGGTTTACAAGGTACCGGTATCATGCCGTGTACCGTAATATAAACTAATTACGGTTAAACCCGCCATCTCTAAAGGGCTCCAAACTCCAGAACCGGGGACGAAACTTTCCTGGAAGGAATTATGATTTCTAGACGCGGTCTATCACAGGCAAGATGAAGTTGTTGGATCTCATGAACTAGTACTCGTTATTTTGTTGCCCTGCTCTGCTAGGCATCTTGTGGTTCAGCACGGTGGCTTCGGCTGCGTAAGTGATAGCGGATTCAACGGATATTTGCGGCATATGGGGGTCTAAAGTTAAGTCATAGAGAAAAGGGGGGTACCGGTATTTGTAGGGCCCTCCGGAGGGTGAGCAGGCAGGGATGTAGGGGGGAAATGATTGTTCTCTGCCTTTATTACTTGACGAGCTCAAGGGTGGAATCCCATAATCAGCTGATGCGAATTTGATACAAGAGAAATCCTTCACTAATTTTCGCCAATGGCTTAAAAGTTTTTTTGAGCCCCCAGCCCCACCTAACGCTATTAAAGCAAACATCAAAGTTGAATTGGTCAATTGTTTGAGATGAGAGGGGAGGTAGGGTGACATCATAGGTTCTAAAGAACACCGAATACTTGAACGTGGGGAACGGGAGTCTAGGCAACATAGCGTCCAAGCACTGCCATGCTGATGCGTGAATCCGTAGCAAACGGCCATCCTGCAGTCTAACTTAGCTTTATTTTTCTACCGATTCAGTACGTGCGAAGGAGAGCTGTCTAAAAGCTGACTTTAGAAATGAGTCACTTGCTACATTGCTGTGGCTTTGGTGTCGTTGAATAGGGGCACACCGCCACACATAGTAACCTAATACTAATTATGATAAGATCGGACCTTAAGCTATGAAGGATATAAACCTTGCAGCTAGGTCACCTGTTTTTGGGTTGGCCTGGTTAAGCTTGGACTGGGTTCGATTAAGTTAGAGAACATTAAGTAGAGGTGGCCCTGCAGGGCTAGAAATTAGCCAAAGCAACCTGGAGAGCTTAATAATGTGGATGTCGATGGTTTAGATGGTAGAGATGGGTTTTCCCGAACCGCCTCATCGCTTGATATGAGGGAAAATCTGTGTGATCAACTTTGGCAAGGTGAACTGAGCGGTCTGAGCTGGGTGTGTACTTTACCTTGGGCACATTGGTTTGACCGGGAGATCATTAGAAATCATAACAATAGTGGGAAGAAGGATAAATGGTTCACTTCCTATCACTCATATTTTCCACTAGCACTCGAAATGCCAATTCACTCACCAACCAATGGCATCCAAGGCGATATTAACGAATTTAGTTCACAGCCGGTATCCTCTTACATCACAGCTCTTGTGAAGAGACTGCCCACCACAGTGGCGCACACCTTGTGGTGTCTTCTGGCAAAGGTTCTAATCATAGCAATGAAAGTGACAGGTGAGGATCGAAAAATATTGAATTTGCTCTAACTAAGATTTAGCATGAAAAGTGAGAACAGAATACATCTCCTCCGTGAGCATTGGGGAGGCCGGAGAAACCCCTTTGCTTGTTGGTAGAAACTATACCTAGAAGTCCAAACCCTTTTAGTAGATCAGTCCCGTCGATTATTATTCTCATGGATTTTCTAGGTGACCAGGGCTTTTTTCAGGCTAGGCTAGATAGGTATTATAGATCGGTCTCGACTTGGGCTAGCTTTGGATTACTCAAGTAGGCTAGTGTTCAATATTTTAAATCAGGCTCAATGTCAATGGCTGAGGGGATAAATTCTGTTTCCCCTCCAGAGAAACCAACCTATGGTACTGGTACAAGTAGTCTTCCTGTAGATAATCCTAGTACCAATATGTCACTCAAGAAGTCGCTTCTATCTCTCTTTGACTTTTGGCAATTCCCCTAAACAGCTGTTCCTTGCCCCTCACTATTAACAAGCTGGTGTCTGACAATATTCCTACCCCACTACTACTATTACTTGTGATTAGTGAGTTGTTCATAGATAAGTGTAGGGGGCTATACTATAATAGTAGAAGCATTTTTTCCCTTCACAAATTCACTAACATTTCCCTAACGCACTTGGGGGGGTAGTTTAAAACCGGAAAACTGTTCCTGTTGATCCTTATAATTCTCTGCAGAGACAAGGGCTATGTTTTCTGGCTTTAGCGACCCCCCCAAGCACTTCAGGGCATATTGTACCGAGAAGTGCATTTGGAACGAAAGTTTTGATATTAGTATTACTAAGCAAAAGGAAGGGGAACAATGTTGGCGTCCTACTCGTACATAGTGCTGGCGCTTGAAGTGCCGATGCTTGCTAATACGGTACGCTAGGCGCGGCATAATGAAATGCCGAGGGTAGAGAGGGATCAGCTAGAGACATGTTTTTGGCATAATTTGGAACAATCCTATTGTCAAGAAACAGTGGTTTCTAGTTGCAACTCGAGGATGTTTCCACTTTTTTTCACACAAAATTCATTGTATTCACTCGCGTTCCTCCTGGGCACTATACAGCCGGGTAGGCTAAGCCAGATGTAAGTGATCCGTTGAGGGTTTAGCAACCCTCGAGGTGCTATCGTAGAAATTTGAATAATCGGCCATGAATATACTGTGTGTGGTTGGAGTTTCCTCCTCCTGTAAGTCTGGTGTTTTTTCTCTCAGAGGGGCTGAGCACCGGTAGCTCACCATTTGCTGTGTTTTTAGCTAGTATACCGGTAGCACATGGGCCGATTATTGAAGTTTTTACAGTAGGTCAGTTAGTCTGAGGAATCTACTTGTAATTCTATTACCATCGCCTACCGTAACGGATGCTGTATATCGAGAGGTGTGCCTTGTTCAGGGTTGTCGAAAAGTCTGTCGAACTCTTGGCAGCAAATCGCATAGTAAACTCTGCCAGGAGTTCGACAGACTTTCCGACAACCCCCTGTTCAATCCTGGCGAAACTAACCCAATCAGACCTCTGGATTCTTACGCCATTGGACCAGAAGCCAATCGAGTTTCTGCAGCTAGTCTACTTTGGGGGATGGAATCGGCCCCAGGCGACGCAGCCTGAACCTAGCCAATGGGTTCTCGGATGCAAAGCTCGGGTCTGGTAATCTACTCGTATGAACAGGCAAGGCTTACGGCGCCGTTACTTTTCGGGTGGATGAAATCGACACAACTCTGACAACATAACCGCAACCTGAACAAATGGGTTCAAAGGGAGCAACCGATTTATGATGTACGGTACGGGGCTTACCGCGGCGTTACATTCTGGTGGATAAAATCGACCCCAACCCAGACAACACAACCCAGGCCCAACCAATGATTCCTTAGATGCAAAGGAATCTTACATCCTACCGGCAACCCATGGTTTGGTCCTGGCTACTAGAAAATAATGACAGAAAGTTTGGGTCTATGGGATTTGATAGTATATATTTAGGGATATTCTTTCATTCTGACCCTTCCTTCCTCCTCTCCTTCTTCTCCTTCGTTATTTCCATTCCTTCCTCATAAGTCTTAGACGTCTAAATCATTCAACCCTGCAAGCCTTTAACTATACGTGAGTATACATTAGGTTTCAAGTCTTCCCTCCATTCATACACTCAAGCCCTTCCATTTCCTCTGGTTATATACCCAATATCTGACCATGTCTTCCTAGTAAACCCACTATCTCCAACTGCTCTGATGTCTCTTCTGAGTTTCTTTGGCTTCAAATGCAATGCCGTCAACTTTTTCTGTTGCACATGGCACGTCACGCGCACCTCGGGGTGTAATGAGGTTCGGCCTGGAGAGGCCCCAATTACCACACAACCAAGGCCGCAGGAGCCCATGAATGCAAATCCTAGAGGTACACTTCTCCGTTAAGCTTGCTCTCAATTTCGAAGCAGCCCTATTAACCCATGTTTAGATTAAGTTTGTATGCCCGGGGCCACGGGGGATCTCGGACGAGAGCTTCTCCTTCTACGCTGGTTTTTCTGCCTATCCTTTAAGTTCTTTTGTTCATCCTTGGGGAGTGAGAGGGGGGTTGGCTGGAGTTTCTCTGACGATTTAAAAATATCCAAGACTATGTCAAGCTTTGTGAACACCAATGATCCCAGTGTCGAGAATTGTTTCTTCCTCAGTGCTTTTTTCTTGTATGTGGAGTAGTTCTTGCCCGCGAGCCAAGTCGTGGTACGACTCCTACATGCTGTTTTATCAAGAAAACCAAAGTCAATTTCAATTAGGGAAAAATTAATATTTTATCTAGCTTGTAAGAGTTCTAGTTCTGAAATTTAGAACTAAGTTGAGGGACATGTTGGGCAGTGTCATCAAAAACAGTTCAAATGACAAAGATTTCGCACCATGAGCGGTGCGAATATGCACTTTTACAGTCCATGGGATACAAGTACTACTCGTATCACTAGCGTTGTTTGCGCTGGAAGTGGCCTGTGTCTGCTAATATGCCGGGCACGGTACAATGAAATGCCAGAAGGTATCGTAGTCAAATCAACCAGAGACACAACTTGGCACAATTTGGCACAATCCTATTGCCAAGGAACTGTGGTTTCTAGTTGCAACTCGAGGGTGTCTCCTACTTTTCCTTTTTCAAAATTCATTGTACTCGTACAGTATTCACTTTCATTCCTCTTGGGCACTATATAGATAGATTAAGCCGGATATGAGTGATTCGTTGAGGGCTTAACAACCTTTGAGGTGCTAGGTCAGTTAGCCTGAGAAATTTAATTCCATTAGAGGCGTTTAGCCCTGGGGTTGAAAAACGGTTACGGTATGAAGGTTTTTCGTGTCGAAAAACTTTGATGTGCGTGACGCCTGTTTCATACAGAATTGACAGATGAACTAGAAGCTTGGCACTCGAAAAAACGCCTCAACCCCCGTAAGAGCTGGATAACTAGGTTGCCAACACCGCCCAAGTGCAACCAATGATTTCAGATGCAAAGAGAGCGACGGCCTACGGGGCACGCTAGTTGAGTTTCTGTGCGAGAATCGAATCAACTACAATCCAGACAACACCGCCCATGCACGACCACTGATTTTAGATGCAAAGGGAGCGACGGCCTATGGGACACCAGTTGAGTTTCTGTGCGAGAATCGACCCAACCACGACAGACAACACCGCCCATGCACAGCAATGATTTTAGATGCAAAGGGAGCGACGGCCTGCGGGGCACACCAGTTGAGTGTCTGTGCGAGAATCGAATCAACTACAATGCAGATAATACCGCCCAAGTGCAACCAATGATTTTAGATGCAAAGGGAGCGACGGCCTATGGGACACACCAGTTGAGTTTCTGTGCTAGAATCGAATTAACCACAATCCAGACAACGCCGCCCAATTGCGACTAATTATTTCTTAGATGCAAGAAACAGACGACCTACAGGACACCCATGGTTTGGTCCCGGCTTCTAGAAATAATGACGGAAAGTTTGGGTTTACGGGGTTTGATAGTATATATGTAGGGGTATTCTTTCATTCTGATCCTTCCTTCCCCCTCCTCTCCTTCCTCTCCTTCATTCTCTTTCTTTCCCCATAAACCCCAAACGTCTAAAATCACCCAACCCCACAAACCTTTAACGGCACCCGAGTGTACAACATTAGGTTCCAAGTTTTCCCTCAGTCCATGCACTCAAGACCTTCCATTTCTTCAGTTATATACTCAATATCTGACCATGCCTTCCTAGTGAAATCACTATCTACAGCTGCTCAAATGTCTCTTCTGAGTATCCTTGGCTTCAAATGCAACGCCGTCAACTTTTTCTGCTGTACATGGCACATCACTCGTACCGCGGAGCGCACTGAGGCCCGAGAGGTCCCAATCACTACACAGCCAACACCGCAGGAGCCTATGAACGCAAAGCCTAAAGGTAAATCCTTCCGTTAAGCTTGCTCTTAATTCTTAAGTAATCCTATTAACCCATGTTTAGATTAAGCTTATATTCTTAGCTCTAGGGGGGATTTTGGATAAGAGCTTCTTCTTCTATATTGGTTTTCCTGCCTACTTTTTTCTGTTCACTCTCAGGGAGCGAGGGGAGGGGGTTTGCCGGAGTTTCTCTAGTGACCGAAGGTGTTCAAGGTTATGTCAAGCCTTAGGAAATTGTGATGAACACGAATGATCCCGGTATCGAGAATTTTTTCTTCCATAGTGCTTCATTTCTTGCATATCATTGTTAGAATACAACTCCTTTCCAATAGCCGGGTTCACGTTCTTTTTTCCTTGCTGTACAGTACTCATATTCTTCTTGCCCTAAAGCTAATCTTTGATATAAAAAAATCTTTTTTTTGCGAGTATATACTTCTTCCCCATGCTCTCTGCCCCCCAGCCTCCTTCACTTGGGTATGACTGGTACTAGGCTACTTGTTGAAGTCGAATTATACAAGCCATAATAGTGGAACACCGGTCCTGCTCGACATGCCACTTTTACGGTAGACCATGTGAAGGATTAGCGAAGCCTGGAAAATATTGGCAAGTAGCATAGTACTCGAGTACGGGGGACAACCAGCAGAGGGGACAGTTAACGATACTCCAAAAATCTCCCGTAGTGGTAAACATTAAATTTAGTAGGGGTGCTCGGTGCGCTCCTCCCGCGTAGGCTGCATACTAGGGCCGAGCTTCATCCCCGTCGTGGGTTCTTATCCATCCTTAACCTCGTCAGCCTCCGTGTTCTCGTCAGCCTAGCCTCCATGACAACCACCACCCATCCTGACTACCGGTATGCGGCATGAATCGCCAATCCTGTCATACCTCAACTTCAACCACTATTGGCCCGGGATTTTCGAAAAAAATATGCGCGGTAAGTTTAGTAGGGAAAGTGAAATCTAAATATTAGCTATTTATTGATCTATGGTCGCTAGAAATGAGTTCGGGTGGTTGACTGTTACAAGGTCAATGAGGTTTAGGGTGGGCGAGGGCTTTGCAATTCGGAAAGTACCAGTAGTGCCTAGGAAGAATGTACCGGTAAGTGAATATGACGAATTTTGAATGAAAAAAAATTAAAAAAGGGTCGAGACATCCTCGAGCTGCAACCAGAAACCACTGTTCCTTAACAATGGGATTGTGCCAAATCGCGTCATCCCATTTTTAGGTTTTACTTTCTCCATCAAACTTGCTGCTCATACTTTCCAAACTCTCAGAGCAGTAGTGGTTGAGGTCGAGGTATAATATGATAGTGTCGGCGATTCATGTTCATAGTAAGGGTGGATGATCGTTGTCATGGAGGTTTAAGGTGGATGAGGTCTTTGCGACTCTGGTTGTACCGTACTGCACTCGAGTACTGTATAGAGCCAGGTACACTCCCGTTTGGAAAGCCCCCCGTAGCCGGTAACTGGAAAAGGTGGGGTATGGGTCGACTCCCGGATGTGTAGTGTTATCATACTACGAATTACACCGCTTGGGATGAGGGGGGTGGAAGGGTGTTGGGAGATGGTCGGGGGGAGTGAGTTGTTTTTTTGTGGGGATTCTGTTTTTGAGCGTGAAGGCCCTGGTGGGAGTGTATTTGCGGTTGGCAGAGACCCTCGGTGTTAAAATCTGGGATGAAGGGGATATCGCTAGGGTTTCTTGATGTAGGTAGTGGTTGGGTAAACCAGGCTTAGCGCTCACAGAAAGCCCGAAGAAAAAAAAGTCCTCATAGCTACACTAATCAATTCATGTATTTGTGGCTATTGCCCGGTTAGCACCAACATACGACGCCAGTGACACATGAATGGGCCAGTGTGGCTACGAGAACTTTTAAAACGGGAATATACAGTAGCCTTGAACCGTTGAGCACACGCACTGCGCTGAGGGAGAAAATAAAGAAAAAAAGCAAAGAAATCCACAAAAAGGTTCAGGTTTGGGTGTGCTGTGCTTGTTTCCGTATGGGCGCTCACCGCCCAGGTGTTTTGCCAAATATTTATTTAATCCCTGTCTTCGGATATCGGGACAGTAATTATGGCCCGGAACAAGTAATATCTTCTGCATGGCCTTGTTCTGCCTTGGCGAAATCTACCTACCGTACCTCAATAGAGAGGTTCTGCTCGTTCGTGTGCATTATCTCTTAGCGTATTTGCCAAGAGATAGTGTGATCTCCAAACTTTCAGGTTCTGCGAGCATGAGCACAGTAGCAATGTTAGCTGGCACAAAATATTTTGCTCTAAGCCTACAAAGGATAAAAAAATAGCGGCTCCATCCCTAGTACTTGGCGAAACCCTGCTCAGACCAATCATCCCTTTGTTTTGTTTCACTTAATGCTACATTATCTCTGCACTAAGTTAACAGAGCTTTTAGCGCACAGTAAAAAAAAAAAGTTCTATCTCCCCCCCTGTTCCCTGTCGAATCCCTACCGTCACTGTAGCAACATAATGTGCACGAGCGAGCAGAACCTCTCTGGGAGTGTCTGGGTTCTTACGCCATTGGACCAGAAACCTTCTGCGGCTAGCCTACTTTGGGAAGCGCGGCGTGGATTCCAACGATCTGAATGATTTCTTAGATGCAACGATCTGAATGATTTCTTAGATGCAACGATCTGAATGATTTCTTAGATGCAACGGGCACCGAGGTCTCCTTGTCAAAATTCAAAAGTATTGGGAAACTTGGCGCCAAAAGATCATGACTGCTAGGGAAGTATCATAAATGACGGAGTGATATGCGGAGATAGAAGAAAGTGCCTAATCGAAGCACAAGACTAAAAAAGAGAACATAGAAATGAAGGAGAAGCAAACTATTAAACGTCCAAATAATCCGTGCCTAAAATTTACTTCCCCCATTGGTGGCAATGTAGTGTACCCTCCCTGCTCCCACACCACTCCAAGCCTAGCCCCCACACGCCTCCCTACCTTTCCTTCCCTTTCCCTCCCTCACCTCACACACACCATCAATCACCACCATAGTATCTGGTAACTTGGCGCCAAGACCCATCATGAATCGTTGTCCACCAACCGAATTTCCCAATACTTTTGAATTTGACAAGTAAGTTACTGGCACGGTTTGGTTACGGAAAGTTTTGGTTTATGGGATTTGATTGTATATAGTTAGGAGTATTCTTTCATCTTGACCCTTCCTTCCCCCTCCTCTCCTTCCTCTCCTTCCTCTCCTTCATTCCCTTTCTTTCCTCATATGCCCAGACATCTAAAATCACCTAACCCTACAAAACTTTTAACTATACGTGAGTATGTATTGGGTTTTAAGTTTTCCCTCCATCCATTCGCTCAAGCCCCCCCCCCTTTCTTTTAGTTGTGTACCAAATATCTAACCATGTCTTCCTAGTAGACCCACTATCTACAACTGCTCTAATGTCTCTTCTGAGTTTCTTTGGCTTCAAATGCAACGCTGTCAACTTTTTCTGCTGCACATGGCACATCACGCGCACCTCAGGGTGTAATGGGGTTCTACTCGGAGAGGCCCCAATTACCACCCAACCAAGGCCGCAGGAGCCCATGAATGCAAATCCTAGAGGTACACCTCTCCTTTAAGCTTGCTCTCAATTCCGAAACCGCCCTATTAACCCATGTTTAGATTGAGTTTGTATGCTTGGCGCCACGGGGGATCTCGGGCAAGAGCTTCTCCTCCTACGCCGGTTTTTCTGCTTATCCTTTGGGTTCTTTTGTTCATCCTTGGAGTGAGGGGGGGGTTGGCCGGAGTTTCTCTGATGATTAAAAATATCCAAGACTATGTCGAACTTTGCGAACTGTGGTGACACGAATGACCCCAGTGTCGAGAATTGTTTCTTGCGCAGTGCTCTTATTCTTGTACGATCGTACCATACAGTACGGTACTTGCGCGCAGTAGAGTGCATTATCATGATAGCGGCTGCCCCTCATTAATAATCGTGCCTTATCATTAACCAACAAGTGAAAAGTAGCATAAATCTCGGCAGTAAAAATATTATTATTATTATTATGATGGTTGACGAGGGACGATCGTTGTCGAGCCCTCGTTTTTAGTCTTTAGTTTGTGACCAATACACATTCTTTCCTCCTTTTTATGCCCTAAAGCGAATTTTTGATACTTCTTTCCTTTTTGCAAGATTATATTTCCTCGCACTCCTCGTATGTCCTTCCTCATTCACCCGGGTATAGCTAATATTAGGGTTCTGTTAAAGTCGAATCATACAAGCAAGCTACAATAGTAAAATACCGGTCTTTCAGCATGCCACTTTTATGGTATACGTGCCTTTTATTCAATGTCTCTCTCAATAGGGAAGAGGAGCGCTACTAATTTTCCTAGTTTTCACCGCCGTGGGTTCCTACCGGCACGTGCTCAACGGGTGTTGATCATTCGCCTTTCCGCTAAATACCCAGATAGTCGGGAAAGAGATAGAGAGTAACTATAACATAAACGGAATAAATCGCGAAAAACTATTCCAGGTCCAGCCTCATGTTATGAAGTTTCTCAGTCTATTGGAAATATCAGGGAGGAATGACCCTGGTATGGGTTGCCTCTTGTGCTAATAACCGGGGGCATACTGTCTCTCTTTACAAAATGCCGGCAAACGTCTAAGTTCAAAATTCATACAAAACGAGAACTGTCTTGGTTTACCTATAAATATGCGGGGCTAGGGTAAGCACTCGCCACCTTTTCTCTTTTTGCCCCCACTTCAATTGGTTGTGCTAATACTGCACAGTACTACTGTCGGTCCGAGTTTTGGGCTTACTTCTCAGATCTACAGTACATGTCAAAATGGCCAGTGTCTTTGAAGTCTAGAACGATATCTTTTTGCTACTTTGAAATATTTGTGTGCTCAATAGTTTTTTAAAACTCAGAATCGTATAGAATAGTTATGTTTTAGTTGTAAAAAATCTTCCAAGTGAAGGCACTGACTTAACCATTGCGATGGCTGTGGAGTAGTGATTGTCATTGGAACCCAAGTGAACCCCGCTATGAGCCTGAGCAGCAGAAGACCTGGGAACCGTATGGGCTCTAAGTGCTCTATTGAGCAGGATAGTTATTTTGGTTCGGGATTGGTTGATTGGGGATAAACCTACAATCTCCTAAGGACTCCGAGCTCCGCAACCGGAGACCAAAGGCTCCTTGAAGGAATTGTGTTTTCAAGACGCGATGTACCATAGGCAAGATAATGTCGCTGGATCCCATTACCTAGTGCTCGTTATTTTGTTGCCCTATTGTGCTAGGCTTTTTGTAGTATGATACAGTGGGCTCAGCTGAGTAAGTGACAGCGGATTTAAGGATTTTTACGGCATATGGGGGGTCCGAAGTTAAGCATAGAGCAAGGGGGTAGATATTTATAGGGCCCTCTGAAGGGTGGGGAGGTGGCTCCCAGCAAGGATGTAGGAGGGCAAATGATTGTTTTCAGCCTTTATAACATGACGAGAGTGAGGCTGGAATCTCCATCACCAGCTGAGATGAATTTGATGCCAGGGAAATCCTTCACTAATTTTGGCCGTGGCTTGAAATTTTTCTGAGCCCCCAGCCCCTCTTAACGCTACTATGGTAGAGCAAACACTAGACCTTCGGCCAGAGGCCGGCCAAACCCTGTGGTAATGTACCAAGATCCTAGCGAGAAATGCTAGAAAGGAGGGATGAGGTGCTTGCTCAATGTTACCCTTACTCTCGAGCATTCTATCCTCAGACTTTAATTAGAGTGTTTTAGATAAGAGAGGGATGTCACTTAAATTAAGTTTAATGACCTTCGATATAGCAGAGATAGTCCTCTCTACCTCTCATCAACTTTGCGCATCGTGGTAAATCAAGCTGTATTTAACACGATTGTTCAGTGAATCTCGGTTAGCTGCTTCCACCTCTGGACAGAGCAGGGGGGTACCATACCCGTCCACAACAAATTACTGTGTCACCGATAGTCACTCGCCTAGCTGGTAAAGATGAAAGTTGAATTGGCTAAATATTTGAGATGAGAAGGGAGGTGGGGTGACATCATAGATTCTAAAAGAATACCGAATACTTGATTATGATTCATGGGGGAAGGGGAGTCCGGGAAACATAGTGTCCAAACACTGCCATGCTTCTACGTGAATCCGCAGCAAACAACCATGCTGCAGTCTAGCTTTATTACCCTACGGATCCGGTACGTGTGAAGGAGAGCTTTCTAAAAGCGGGCTTTAGAACTCGAAATGAGTCACCTGCCATATTGTTGTGGCTTTGGTGCCATTGTAAAGGGGCACACCATCATACTGTAGTGGTCAGATCAATTGGGACGCTTCGAAATTGCTGACGCAAAAAAAAACATATACTCTGAGTTGGGACGCCGCATGCTGACGCAAAAAGCTTTTGGGACAACTTAGATAATTTTTCTGGTTTTCTTAATTTCTTTGATAGACACTGTACCGGAAATAAATTCTCGCTGTACTGTACATAACAGGAAATAGGGTGGGGAGTAAAGTTAAGAGGAGTAGATAGTAGGTTCTAGATCTCTCTGGATTTTAGCACTCGCAGTTACGATATCATGAATGATGTTGCGCACAAGTCCCTTAAGGCGGAATCAATTGTCCCACTTACAACAGCTCCATGAAGGCAAATTTCACACTACAAAAGGTATCATTACACATAAGTATATTCCTAAAAAGCTGATAACAGGTTCTCCGGGGCAAAACACTAAATGCCTGTATACTGCTAGAACAAGAGTAAAACTCTGACATGTTCCGAACTTTGGGACACCACCCTGCTGACACTGACAAAACGGTGATTTGGTGGGACAGGACACTCGATGCTGACTGCTGAACGTTCCAATTGACCTGACCACTACAGTATATAGCAACCTAACACCAATTATGATAATATCAGACCGTAGGCCGTGAAGGGGGTAAGCCTTGCAGCTGGGTCGCCTATTTTTGGGTTGGCCAGGTTAAGCTTAGGCAGGGTTGGACTCAGTCGGGGAACATTGAGCAGAGGGGGTTCGTGCCGGGCTAGAAATTGACTAGAGAAACCTGGAGAGTTTAATAGCGTCGGTGTGGATAGTTCAAATGGTAGAGATGGGGTTTCCCTAATCACCCCGTCTCTTGAGACATAAGGGATGTTCAGTGTGACCAACTTTGGAAAGGTGAAAAGCAGTGGTCTGAACTGTGTGTATACCGTATTTTGGGCAACTTGGTTTGACCTGAAGGTTATTGGAAATCATAACAATACCGGTAGTGGGAGGAATGATAAGCATCCCACTTCCTATTACTCGTATTTTCCACTAGCGCCCCAAAATTTCAATTCACTCACGAATTGATGGCATCCAAGACGATATCAACAAATTCAGCTCATCCTCGCTGAAAGTATCTGCTTACCCTACATCTCTATCAAGAAAATGCCTGCCTCAATGGTGCCACACCTTATAGTGTTATCTGGTAAAGGTTCTGATCATAGAAATGGTAGTTGCAGATGGAGATCGCAAAATAACAATCTTGCCCAAAATGAGATTTGGCGTGAAAAGCCAAAACAGAATATATTTCTCCATGAGTATTGGGGAGGATGGAGAAGCCTTTTGGCTTGTTGGAACAAACCATGTCTAGAAGTCCGAATCCTTTTAGTAGATCAATCTGGTTGGTTATTATTCTCACTGATTTTCTGGGTGACCAGGAGTTTGCTCAGGCTAGTCTAGGTAGGTAGATCGGTCTAGGCTTGAGATAGCTTTGGATTACTCAAATAGGCTACTGGAGTGGTGTTCAACATTTTAAATCAGGTTAAATGTTGACGGGTAAGGAGATAAATGCTGTTTCCTCTCTAGAGAAACTAACTTAGGTACAGGTACAAGTAATCTTCGTGTAGATAACCCTAGTACCAATATGTAACCTAAGAAGTCGCTTCCATCTCTATTTGGCGTTTAGAAATTCCCTGAATGGCTGTTCCTTGCCCCCACTAATAACGGACTGGTGCCTAACAATACCCCATCCCCACCGCTACAGTTACTTGTGGTTAGTGAGTTGTGTATAGATAAGTGTAGGGGGCTGTAGTAACCCTTTTCCCTTCACAAATTCCCTAACATTTCCCTAATGTACTTGAGGGGTAGTATAGAACCGGAGAACTATTCCTGCTGATGCCTTACAATTCTCTGCAGAGACAAGGGTTATGTTTTCTAGCCTTTAGCGACCCCCCCGAGCACTTCAAGGCATATCGTACTAGGAAGTCTCTGCAGCGAAAATTTTGATATTAGTATTACTAAGTAAAAGGGAGGTGAATAAAAAAGTTGATCTTTTTGGTGTCCAGTACTACTCGTACTGTTGTCTGGGTTGTAGTCGATTCCATCCCCCCAAAGTAGACTACCTCTTCTGGAGCGTCTAGCTTGTACTGTATGTGCTTTAGGAAATAGTATTTCGCGGGGAGAGCTTTGCTGAGGATGCACTTTGCTACCTGCATGCGTTAACCATTCATCATGTCTCTCTTGCACGACTATTACTTTGCGGTACTGCACTGTACTGTATGCGCCGAAGGTTTATAGGTTTAGTATCAACACTTACTCCAAGGCCCCCGTAGACCTTCAAAAACTCACTAAACGGTTGGTTTGGAAAATGAAATGCATATGCAACCCGAAGCTTGGGCTATCATAAATTACCAGGATCAAAACAGTATGGGGCGCTGGCTAACCTGTAAGTAACCTAGCACAATACCACAGAACTCTTCGCATGCTTTCTTGCCCGCTCCCCCCCTTGCCCCCTAGGCTACTAAAAGCGAAGGGGGAGGATATTCATCAAATGGCCTAGGGCTCACTTGAGTACTTTTTTCTTTGGCGGGGGAGCCGGTCAAAGCCTCTAGTTACTATACGTCGCTTGACCCCCCTGAGGCCGTGCAAAGGGCTCACAGACTTCGACAATTAGTTCGCTGCGATGTTATAATCACCAATTCCAATTCACATAGACACTGAACTCAAGACCTCTTCTACCTCCTCCACCCCAGCTAGGTTTTCTGTCCAAGGGGGGGAAAAGAAAAAAGCGAGACAAGCCCCCATCCCCTTCGAATGGCTTACATCATGCTGAAATTAACGCCCGTGGAGTGGAGAATGATGGAAAACCGCTCGTAGAGCAAAGACCAGGTATTGGAAACCTGAAGGAAAACTGAGTAAAGATCTCCCGGCAATGTATACCGCCTGGCTAGCTAAAAACCCGGCGGGAGCTCAGGCCCTTGTCGTTCAAGAGGAGGGAGCCCATGTTAGGTTAATCACCCCCTCTCCTCTCATCCATGCCTTAGCATCCTGCCGCTGCTAATACCAATGAGGGGCTGCCCAACCCCAGGGCGTATTCTCTTATAGGATTGCCACTCCAACCCCTCTCAGCTGATTCTCACCACACCCTTCCCCCCCGTCTCGTGCTTGTACGTACATATTTGACCTCCCTCACTCTCTCGAAGCGCACACCGCGGCAACCACGCATCCATCCCCATGACCTTCCATCCCCTCCTCTCCTTCTTCTCCTTCCCCTTCCTTCCCTTTTTTCCTCATAAGCTTCGAAAATCTGAAATCACCAACCCCACAAACGTTTGACGGCATCCGAGTATACAACATTAGGTTCCAAGTTTTCCCTCCATCCATACACTCAAGCCCTTCCATTTCTTCCGGTTATATACGCAATATCTAACCATGTCTTCCTAGTGAAACCAGTGTCTACAGTCGCTCAAATGTCTCTTCTGAGTATCCTTGGCTTCAAATGCAACGCCGTCAACTTTTTCTGCTGCACATGGCACATCACGCGTACCTCAGGGTGTAATGGGGTTCTACTCGGAGAGGCCCCAATTACCAACCAAGGCCGCAGGAGCCCATGAATGCAAATCCTAGAGGCACACCTCTCCGTTAAGCTTGCTCTCCATTCCGAAACAGCCCTATTAACCTATGTTTAGGTTGAGTTTGTATTCGTGACCCCATGGGAGATCTCGAACGAAAGCCTCTACGCTAGTTTTTTCTGCCTATCTTTCGGGTTCCTTTGCTCATTCTCGGGGAACGAAGAGGTGGTTGACGGAGTTTCTCTGATGATTAAAAATATCTAAGACTATTTCAAGCTTTGAGAATTGTGGCGAACACGAGTGATCTCAGTGTTGAGAACTGTTTCTTCTGTAGTGTTTTTGTTTGTATATAGTACAGTACTAGTACTTACGCGCGGGCTAAGTCATCATCATAACTTGGGCCTAATTGGCTTGCAACCAGACTGAATTTTCGGAGGGTGGAACCCCGCAGATGTGAAAATGTCATTTCAAATGCTATGGGTTGTAACCGAATAGTCTGAAGACCGAATAGTCCTGACGACCGGATAGTCCTGAAGACCGAATAGTCTACCTCAAGGTGAATCGCCTCCGAATTTACCGGCCCAAGTCTTGGCAACAGCCGCCCCTGGTCAGCAATCCTACCTAATCATCAGTCAACCATCAACAAGTGAAAGTAGCACCACTCCTTGGCAGGGAAAATAATAAAAACATTTATTTTGTGAGCTAACCTCCAAGCAGAAGAAATTGAAAGAGTTGGTTTTGTAGTTGTGGTTGAAGGCAGCAGTGGTGGTTGGCAAGATCCTGGTGATGGTACAGTATGATGGTTGACGAGGGACGATCGTTGTCGCTCGCTCCCTCATTTCCAACACCCTTTTTTCCTTTCGATGCTCATTCTCGTTGCCCTAAAGCGAATCTTTGATACCATATTTCTTTCCCTTTTGCAAGATTATACTTCCTAGTACTCCTCGTATGTCCTTCCTCATTTACTAGGATATAGCTAATACTAGGGTTTTGTTGAAGTCGAATCATACAAGCAAGCTACAATAGCAAAATACCAGTCTCTCAGCATGCCACTTTTATATAGGGGCCTTTTATTCAATGCCTCTCTCAATAGGGAAAGAAAACACTACGGTACTAATTTTCCCAGCTTTCACTGCCGCGGGTTCCTACCGGCATGCGCTCGACGGGCGCTAAGCCAAGCCTTTCTATCCCCATACACCCCCGTGTTCCTTTTCAAGTATGCTACTTCTAAATCGGCGGATACAGGTCTTCTGTAAGTACTAGTGCTGACTTAAGAACTTCCTAGTCATGATTGTGATGTCTCCCCTCTGCTTACTAGGGTTGGCGGAGGATAGACATAAACAAAATGAAATGATCTGTGCGAGCGAATAAGAGAGTATAATACTGTAACTAAGCGTTCGCTTATCCGCTAAAAACATCTTCCGGAGAGAGATAGAAAGTAAGTTAACTATAACATAAACGGAATAAGTCGCGAAAACTATTCCAAGTCCAGCCACATGGCATGAAATTTCGCGCTCTTTTGGTAATATCAGGGAGGAATGACCCGGAAGTGGGTTGCCTTTTGGGTTAATAGCGGGGGGCATACTGCCTCTCTTTAACGGGTACCGGCAAGCGTCCAAGTTTCAAAATTCATGCAAAACGAGAACTGTCTTGTTTACCTATAAATATGCGGGGCTAGAGTAAGTACTCGCTATCTCTTCTCTTTTTGTCCCCACTTTAATTGGTTGTATTGGTACTACACAAGTACTACTGTGGGTCCGATTTTGGGGTTTACTTATATAGAAATTGGAACATCTAACTATACCCCGCTTGATAAGAAAAGTGTTAGATCTATATACTCAGGCTGTCAGATGTCTTTGAAGTCTAGAACGATGTCTTTTTGCTACTTTGAGATACTTGTGCTCATTAGTTCAGTAAAACTTAGAATAGTGGAGAACGGCATGTTTAGTTGTAAAAAGTCTTACAAGGCACACTAACCTAACGGTTGTGGCTACGGTGGGGTGGTGACTGTCATCAGAATCCAAGCGAACCCAGGGCCCGCTATGTGCTGGAGTTGCGGAAGACTTGGAAACTGTGTTGGGCTTTGAGTGCTGTACTGAGCCGGATAGTTATTCTAGTTCAGTTTTGGTTGGTTAGGGATAACCCCATAGCTCAGCAATTCTCTCTAAGAACCTTTCTGGCGGTCTCTCATGGTATCATGCCATGCAATATAGACTAATTACGGCAAAAATTTGTTAAACGAACCATCCCCCAAGGTGATTTGTGCGGGGTCAGGAAATGACCAAAACGACCTGGAGAACTTAATAACGTGAGTGTCAATGGTTTAGATGGTAGAGATGGGTTTTCCAGAACCACTCCATCGCTTGAAATATAAGGGATGATCTAATTGACCGATTATGGCAACGCGAGCTGAGTGATCTGAACTGGATGTGTACTTTATTTTGAGCAACTCGGCCTGACTTGAAGATTGTAACAATAGTGGGAGGAAGGATAAGTGTTCCACTTCCTATCACTCGCTTTTTCTACTAGTGCCCGGACCAATGGCATCCAAGATAACATTAAGGAATTTAGTTCACCCTCGCCGGAAGTACTAGCTTACCCTGCATCTCTATTAAGAGACTGTCCACCACAAAGGCACCACACCTTGTGGTGCTATCTAGCAAAAGTTCTAATCACAGCAATGAAAGTGACAGGTGAGGATCACGAAACATTGAATCCGCTCTAACTAAGAAAAAAGGGTTGAAGTGAAGAAATAAAGAAGAAAAAACACATCAAGCTAAGGAAGCCTCCACAATATCAACGTAGACATTAAAATCATCTGTTTCATCCAACTCCCAATCCTCAGTTTGTAAAGTGTCATATCACTTCTATTACAAGAGAATCTTGGTTTTACCGAGATCAGAACCTTCCCACCATTGTCTTAGTGAATGAAGTACGAACACCCTATCCCTTGTCTAAGATAGCCCATTGTTATTGTCAGGGGACAAAATTAACCGCGGATCAACAAAGAGGGAAAAATTTCGGCCATGACAACAACACTCCACCACCAACCCCATTATCATTAAAACCAAGAAAAAAAATCAAAAATGCAAGTACAGGATAGAATACATAGTAGAAATTAATATTTTAGCTAGAGAAAGTTCTTTAGGTGATGTTGAAAGTGTGGGGTGGTGAGGAGGGTTGCGTTTCCATCGATCGTTGGTCCGCGGTTAATTTTGTCCACTGACCATACTAACCTGTCTCATCGCTATATTAACCTTATTCTGGGCTAGTTGCCACTAGCGGTGGGTCGAATTTGACCAGTAAATTCGGTACTGGTATGCAGCTTAGGAAGTCGCCTCTATCTCTCTTTGGCTTTTAGCGGCTCCCCGGGCCGGCTGTCCCTTGCCCCTCACTAGCGACGAACTGATGCTCGGCAATATCTCTCAGGCACATTGCTACTGCTGCTTGTGGTTGGTGGGTTGTTCGTAGGGTAGATAAGTGTAGGAGGCCACAGTAGCCTTTTTCCCTTCACAAATTCTCTAGCGTACTCGGGGGGTAGTTGGGCCGGAAGGGTATTTTTGCCGATCCCCATGCAATTCTCTGTAGAGACAAGAGTTCTATTGTCCGGTTTTTAGAGACCCCCCCCGAGTGCTTCAGGGTATACTGTACCGAGAAGTGCTTTTACAACGGGAATTTTGGTATTAATATTACCAAGTGAGAAGAAGGTGAATAAAAGGGTCGGTATTGGCGTTCGGCACTATCCCTTGGGCGGTGTGAAACAGTAAAATTCGGTTCCAGCTGCATGAGGCCAAAACAGGGCACTTGGCGCTTACGAAATCTGTGAGTGATATCAAATAATGCTGGTCGCAAGGAAGGAGGTAACCGAGAATACACCACGATAATATTTTCTAATACCATACCCAGCCGTTCAATAAGATTTATAGCTACAAAGAAGAGTGAAAAAGCCAACTTGATCTAAGAATACAGCCTGTATTATACCTATGAAAGAGCTAGGCAAGTGACAAACGGGAATCAAAGACCGGGATTCCTTCAAACCCAGCCCTTGACAATTGGCTCCCCTGCCTACCAAGTACAGTATGATTTTGAACAATTGGACCGTGGACGGGGAGGTTTGAACTGCCTTTGGCAGTAAGATTAGGTGTGTTTTTGTCTTTTTGATTCGCTGTGAAAGGCGATTATTTGTTGCTTTCTCTCCGCGTTCAGAGGAGGTTATTTTGGACTACCTCGCACATGGTCCAACTGTTCAAGCTCCTACTGTACTCAAGTTCATCACTCATCTAGCTTTGTCGTAGGTATGGTTAAGACTGTAATGGTATGTTTTTATGGCGAATATGAAAACAACTCTGACAAAGATGTAGTCTACATCCCGGTCCCATACACCCTGACCGGCTTCGTCGTGCCCGTACTCCCTTTTGCTGCATTCCCCGTAACGTGAATCGACAAGCAGCGCATTCTGCTTTAGATCCCCCCATATGTGTATATATGTGATCCTCTGAATCACCAGTTGAGGGAGGAAGTGAGGTATGATGCTGAAGTTGGCTATACCGAGGTGAGGTTGTTTTCCGCGTGTAGTAGGACTTCCGGGGCCGAAGGTTTTTTTGTCCATAGGTCTTAATAATAGATTCGGCCAGGGTTTCACGAAATATTCGTGATGACCCTGGCCGGTAGTGATTTGGGAGAGAAGGCATCTGAGATAATATAAGATAAGAA
>Ga0307507_10002939_pt1 | contig 34237 bp, 27 predicted proteins | sample 7_EM_MG_FD_207223 | JGI IMG/M metagenome (GOLD analysis project Ga0307507, IMG submission 207223) | Populus trichocarpa ectomycorrhiza microbial communities from riparian zone in the Pacific Northwest, United States - 7_EM | ecosystem: Host-associated > Plants > Roots > Unclassified | place...
TTATCTATCACGCTTTCGGGAATCAAGACCAGACGGTCTTATATGAGCCTAGCGATCGACGTTGCTAGATAGGAGTCAACGGACTTAGCTATCGCAACAGCTATCGGGCAAGGAAGAAGTGATCGTGAGGAAACTATCGGTTACCTGCTGCAAGTATCACCCGGAGAAGAGAGAGGATTGTAACAAAAGGGTTGTGGTTTAAGGGGTATTTCACTATCGCAACATATTTTCTGCAAGAGGGTGGTTTGGTTGCAGTGTACTACATTTTTTTCCAAAATCAACCCAACCCACCCCCGCGCCGTACCACTTTTTTATGGCCATACCTTGTACCATACTGCGGTTTTAGCTGTCATGACTGCCCAAACCTCCTTCAAACACAGCTGCCGTGCATTGGGTGGCATTTCAGATGGTCCCGAATTGATAGGAGGCTTATCACACGCTACTCGTAATTGCCTGACGTTTGTAAAAACGACTGCTATTGCATAACAGTAAAATCTTGAGGCTTTAGCTAATTTTTTGCCTATAACACAAAAGGGCTATACTACCGGTACTCGAGTACTACCGGTATACCAGCTGGGGTGCCAGAACTGTACCCGTAGGTATGTTCAATTTATCACTTTCTAGAGATTTATAATTTGGGTGGTTATGCATTTTTCTAACCCGTGTGTTCGGGTGCCCACCTATTACCTGTAACACTCTGCGGGTAATGCCGTCTCTCTCTGTCTGTACATGGCCGCAAAAATCACAGGAGTTCTCTTTTCAAACTCATGCTTCTTACATTGTGCGATAACTAGATGCATTAGGTGATTATGTGGAGGTGAAGAAAAGAAAAGAAAAAGCAGGAGTACTGGAAATGCATGTTGGGGGCGCTTGAAGGGCTTTGTTTTTTTGGGCTGTACGGTACCGGTACTCGAGTACGGAACTTTCTCTATTTATAGTCGCCTTGCGTCAAGGTCTAGTAGCTAAGTGGCGTTTTCGAGGGGCATTTTTCGGACCATTTGGTGGATTGTGCTCGGGTTCGATACTGGCTCAATTCAGTATATTGTACTGGCTATAATACTAGCCGGCGTCCGTGAGTGTAATACCGCTACTGGGGATAACAAGGCAAGCGGGCTTCAGCGCTGGAAGCCAGAGGTGTTAGAGACTGGTGGAAGCCGCAGAAGTCAGTTGGTGACACCGGGTGGCGCCAAGATTACCGCTCGCATACGATACGATACCTGCTGCCTTTATCATACTGGAGCGGCATGATACCGGTACTAGTACTTGCTTCGCGCCCAAATGTGAAACTGCGCAACAAGCAAGTAACCGTGTCAAGGTTCCTCGGGAGATTATGTAACAAGCGAGCAGTTTCTAATCTTGCAGCACCTCCGCCGTACTACCGGTAGTGCTGTGCTTGAGGAGGATGTGCTTGACAGCTCAACGCTAGATTCGGCTCAACGTCAGATTTTAATTCTGGGGCTACCTTGCGGCCTCCTCACTTAATCCCATGAAAGCATCCAGATTCCGGAAAGACTATTTGGGTTTCATAAAATTGCTTCTTTAGATAACTTCTTCCCCTGTTGAAGGGCCCTTCTCATCCTTCATCTTTATTTTCATTCTCGCCATCATCGGGTTTGGCGTGTCCCACGATTTCGGAATTATGCGCTGCTCAAAATCTTTCGCAACGCCATAGATATACGATATTTGAGTTCTTGAATTGAAATAATTTCTCATAGGTTTCCCTAATCCTTCTTTCAACACCCGCATAATTTTTGGACATACTCGGAGCTTTTGGAGGTTAACATAAGATTTCAATGCCCCTAGAGTAAGGATCTGATGTTGGGCCGAGTCTAGCATTAGGACGTTGGGACTTCCCTTCTCAGTTGCGCAAGGGAAAACACTGCAAACTCAGCTCCCAGTTGAGACAAAATAAAAGGAATATGGGGGGCACCTTACTAGGAGAGGCAACTACAACGCCCTAGCGCATTTTTCTTCTATTCGAGTTTTTACGGTATGGTGCAGAGTGTCCTCAACGTGTATGATACCAAGCCCATTGCATTGTGGAATGCCTCTATTTCACAAGGGCACAGGGTGATATGCAGGAACAATGACTTTCAAAGATCCTGAGTTTAGTTTATATCTAGGTCGAGGTTTTTTATTACTTTTATTTGTGTCTAGGGGATTTCGGACAACAATTTTCTAATGCATAATAATTATCACATTTACTATACGATACACGATATCTGTTACATGATTAAGAGAACAAGTTCTATTCCGTTTATCGAACCTACAACAGGGAGAAAGCAGAATTGAACGCTCGATCTTCAGGGATAGTTTTACCCCTATATTTACCCTTTGCCCTTGTAAAATAGAGGGATTTCACGATGCAATGGGCTTGGTACATGTTGGGGACGCTTTGCACCATACTCCCGACCAGAACACCGGCCATCCTAAATTAAACAAAACAAAGGCATGACCAATCTGCATACTCCATCCCGCAAACTTCCTCCACAGCAGGAGGCCGGCACAATTTGGCGTGGTAGCGTGGGCACCATCGCTCCCGGAGGACAGACAACGATCAAGCCAGCTGCTCCTTCAACCTCCACCCCACCGAGTATCTCTCTAGTATCCCCAAGCAGTCTCGTAATCTCTCAGCCAGAGGAATTCTGTTCACCAATCCCTTCCAGCACGCATACATCACACCGATCACGAGCCACTCAACATCATCCGGGACTAACCTGGGACTAGACCCCCACTCTAGCCTGGTCCATTCCTCGTCATGCTTGAGCCCAATAGTAGAATTCGCACTTCTAGATCCATAGAAGCCATCTATCAAACAACTAAGGTCATCATTCTAGTCGAAAACAACTTCCCGCTGTCGGGTGTATCCCGGATGTACCACGAGATCTAGAGCCGCTCACATGCGATATGATCTTAGTAGGAGACTTGGCCCGGCTATCGTGCGAGAAGATGAGAAGGGTGAGCTCGTCACCCCTGTTCGCATCGTCACTAAAATATATTCCCACACGTAAGCTACAACTCAAATCCGCAAGTTTTATAGACGCTGTGGCTTCTAAGACAAACAATAGAGGATTTGATTTCTATGATTGATGAATTGCCTGTAGGGTGAACAGGGATGGCAAACTCATCCTTCTCACCTCGGGCAGTACGCTGTTCGAGCGAGATTCTACAGAGGTAGTGATGTGGTCTTAAAAGAGTACAGGGAGGGGCGGGGGAAGAAAGAAAATATGAATCACAAAACTCATGACGGCCCTAACCTACTCAATGTAAAAGTAGAAGGGATTGGTAACACATGGATTAAAGTTTTATTTAGAACAATATGGGGGGGCTTAGAGAATAATCGGCAATACCCCCTCCCATAAAAATGAATGGATGTATAATGGTGGGGCGCTTCAACAGGGTAGCCGTAATCCGAGTGATAGAAGGTGATTCTCAAGAAATAAAGGATCACAGTAACTTGTGACGCCCCATTCTAACGTCGAGAACAATGCCCCGAGCAGGGTTGTTGTAATTCAGGAATATTTTGTGGTACTCCTGTGCTAAACACTTAATATAGGGTGCTCGTCCAAATACTGTCTTACTCCCAGCCAAACCTACCTTTTTCTATCTCTGATATTCTGGGCATTCTCTCAAATATCAAAGGATTCTGCCAGAAATCAGCAATCGATGCCTATAATTTCTCTTTTCTTGGGAGTGCACCTCCTCCTTCAATGTGGTCAATGGGTAGCTGTACAGGTCGTTGTGCTTCCCCTCAGGCGAAGTGAATAATTCGGATCCACATGCCAGTAACATAAGTATTTGTTCCCATGGTAGCATTAGGTGAAATACCTAGCTGGCGCAGTGGTAGAATCCGGCTCTAGACTGTGCTCCTATCCTAGGGGTGGGGTCCGCGATCAGCAGAGTAAGCAGAAGAGGGAAAATATATATATATATTATTTCGCCTTTTGATTTGGAGAAGAAACTACAAATTTCTAAATACTGTTCAGACTCTCTAGTACAGCGTAGCTATGCTAGTTAGTGAGGATAGTCATTCATTTTCAAACTACCCCTGCGCCACTAATCGCCTTGTAAACTAATGGTGTTTTCCCGAAACCTTTGCCCCTTGTTGGAGCGTTCCGGATAGCTCACGACAATCTGTCGAGAGGTTGTCCGTAGGTCAAAGAATGACTATAATCCTTGACAATTAAAATCTGGAGAGGTTGTGGGGAGTTCTAGACGATCGTAGGGGAGCCGGGGGCAAGTCGGATGTTTCCCCCTTGCTGCCGTGAGATGTTTCTGGGTCTGAATGGAATCCATGCAGTGTTCCGAACGGTCTGGGAGCCCCGGACGGGACTGGGCCGCCTCTAGCAGTCTATCCGGGGCGGCGAAATCCCAGGACGGCAGTCTTTGGCTTGGACGGCAGGCCCTATAGGGTGAGACAGTGCTTTTTGGGGGTAGGGGTAGGACTACTCGGGTATGGACGTGGGTGACCGGACAAGCCGGGGATTAGGGAGGCCTATGCAGATGCTTGCGCGAGGAAACATCGTTATAACATGTTATTTCCGTGCCAGAAAAGATGAGTTCTTTGCTTTCCTAAGATCAATTCCACGCTGCTATAAGAATGTCTCATCGCTCCCTAACCTCTGGCTGTCCAATCACCCACGTCCATACCCTAGTACGGGCCATGCCGGGGGGCGGCGGGGGGCTGTTGAAAATGGAGGTAATGATCGGACTTAGGGATTTTACCCAGTGAAGCGAAGTATCATAGTTCAAGTGAACGAGAGTAGTTTGTATTGAAGCGGTTAAGGAGCTATAAGATGGCTTGAGGGGAGGAATGGAAAGAGAGGAAAGTAGGGACAGGAAGGAAGGAGATTTTATAGGAGAAAAACTCCCAACGCTTGCATTCCCCAAGAGCGCATACGGGTGCTACTGCCTACAAGTGCGGGCATTTCCCACAGGAACTGGGGGGGCGGGATGGGTGACTTTTCGTGATTTCTCCCCTGCCTATCTCTACTCCGAAATCTGGTCAAAAAAATAGAAAATAAATGACACGGGTAGGAACCTCGGGGTCTGATTTGTGGATATGCCTTCTGCTGGGGAATGGATCTTTGAGTTTTATCTGCTGCCCCTATTGATAGCAAGGTTAGGCGCATTCCGCAATTCAAGGGAGCATTACCGGGTTAGTAACCATATCCCCAACCCTCTTTGATAGTGAAGCATCCGCCAATATGGGGTGCCCATGTTAAATGGGTTTACCTGCAACGGATAACTAAGGTGGTGTGCCGCCATGAGAAGGACGTTTTAGTCGCATAATATAAGGGACGGCGTGGGCAGGGCATGAGGGACTGAGGATAATTGTCACAGTTTGCCATGTAGGGGATGCCCGGGCCCGCCATCCATCCGTATCTTCTGCTGCCGGGCGGAGGTCTTCCATGATTGTTAGCATTGTATGAAGGGGGTCTAGGTAGAATCATGAAACAGAAAGTTTCATCGCAGAGAGAGACCCCCGGCACTCTTGAAAATATACACCATAGATCCTTCATACTAGGTGGGGTAGTTTGGAGCTGTGGCTGCCGCTGTAGTGTTAAGACATACCCTTCACTTCGTTCAGAGCATATTACTACACTGCGGTCTAACGGAGAATTCATGTACCGTACACATGTTGCCGAGCGCTGAGTTGGTCACGTGATCTTCGATTCCTGTTGGCCGATCGGAATGGAAGATCACTTGACCAACTCAGCACTCGGCAACATGAGCATAGTACGCATTTGTGAAAACATAATACTGTAAGATTTTTTCCGTAACCCTGAAAGGGGCTAGGAGAACAGTTCTAGTCGAGCACATCCCCCTGAACTTCCCACTATTCGTAGGGTAAATATTTCGTCAAGCTAAGATATTAGAATAGCTGCGTAATTTAACATTAAGAACGTTCTGGGTATAACGATATCTAAGAGTTAGATGCGTTTGAGTAATGAAGAGGAATACCACTAATTGAAGGACAATAAGTGCCATTTAACTTCTTTAAGAAACGAAAGTTGTTCTAACACCGAAAGCTCAATCCTCTTCCATTCTTCATAACCTACTGAGGCCTGCTCTACCACACATAAACGCCACGGATTATCAAAGGATGGGCGCTAAACAGGGAAACAAGTTCCTTAAGGGTACTTGTAAAGGCGAGTTGAGCACCGCGGGGACCAAAGATTTGGGCGTTGGAATAAAAGCAGTTATGGGATATATGTACACCACTTATGCTGGTACTCTTCTCTAAAACTCAAGTTTAAGGCAGCTATTTTGCGCTCATCTTCGTAAGTACTCCTCTCCCTCACTAGGTAGGACAATGCGGCATTAAAGCGCCAGCTCTTGATCTGATAGGAACGAGTTCGGCGCTAGGAGTACATGCTCCATGGAAAGGTTCCTGAGAAAATCTAGCTCTAATGCAAGACGCATTGGCACGTCGAAAAGTGCTTCTAGCTCACACTACCCTTTGTTTAAAGTGTATACGAAATTTCCTCTAACTCTAGTCCTTGATGCTACGAGACGACAAATGAGCTCCCCCCTTGAGTCTCCTGGATGAAAGACTTATGTAATCAATGGGGTACCTTAAAGTCTCACATTCCATGGCCATTATAAGGCTGACTGACATGCTCTCATGTTGACAGGAGAAGCAAGAACTCGTTCAGACAGTCTAGGCCCGATCTGGGACGAATTGGGTTTCATGGCTGGCTGAGCATGGCTGCTTGTGGCCTGGTGCACATGGCATTAAATTCGACTGTTTCACACGTTCCTAGGGATACGGGCAGGCGATGAGTTGCTGGCTGCCCATTCCAAAGGTGCCCAGATATCTTTGAAATCCGTGGTTTCAGATATATACTGTACATGATAAGCACTTCCTAAGCTACAACCTTCTAAAGAAACCTTATTGAAAAATCACGATTGAGTAGAATCATTGCCCAATTCACGTACCCCTTATAAATGGAAATCCTCCATGGACAGAAGAAAATTAAGGTGGTTTGGGTAAACGAACAAAACCAAATACTTGATGAGTTCTCATGCTTATTTCTTGTCTTCCCGCGCCCTAGATATGGGTTCAATATTGAAAGATCGAGCTAGCTAGCGTGCCGTCACATGAACTAGTGCTAGGAAACTAAAATCCTCATCAGCACCATCGCCCACATCCTGGGCATGTCGGATCGGCCTCGGTTGAGATTGGAGAGTTATCAAGCCCTGATTTGTGCTAGCACATGGATCAGTTATACCAGATGTATTATTACCACGGAAAAAAACAATATCGTGACAATTGTGAAATCATATCACCACTCAAGTCTCCGCCCCCATCGCGTCGCAAATTGATTAAATTACTCAGGGCAGGCTTGTGGATGACACGCTAAATTATGCGCAAGCTGCTATTTCAACTAAGGAAACAGTACTGCAAATAATCCCATCCTTTGCAAGCTTCAATGTGTAACTACTATGCTCCACCAGCAGGAGACGCTGCAGGACAAAAGGTGTCTTCTTGTCTTATCCTAAAACATCCCCAAATACCGGAAACTTTTTTCTTCCTTTTGTTTCACAGAAAGAACAATGCACAAGGTATAATAGGTGACATCAGGACCGATTGAGGGTCGGATTTCGTCAGATTTTGGGGGGGGAGGGGAGGTATGAATGAACCTGTGATGGTTAGGTTGGGGTTGGCTGTGGGGTTATCGTCGGGTGAAATACCGGTGGGGTGCGAACGCAGTCCACATCTGCCACATCATCACCAATCCGCCGCAGTAGTCGGAGGAGTGCACCCCGATGCATGCTCCAGGATTGTTACACTCTTCGGTCCAATACCGAGACCTTATTTACTCATCAGCAGGGGTTCCGGAAAGTGAAGTGGGTAGAGAAGTGCCGAACCAAACAAAAACGCAGTAAAGGAACGGGAAATACCCGCACATCCAATCCTTGGGCTGCTGAGCCCAACGAGCACGTGATCACAGCGCATACAAACCCTTCGACTGATCCCACTTATGCGTAGACTCCCTCTCTAGCGCATCCCACACTGAACCTATGATTAGTCTGAAACTCCAAATCTGCTTCCCTGAATGGCGACGGGTTCTGCGCGAGCATCGCCGGGGGCTAGAGCAGTCCCTCATGATAGACGAACGGTCGTGGATGGACTCTCGTAGGTGTTGAGGAGTAGGAGCAACTGTTTGTCTATGATTGGGATAGGTCCCTACTGCATCCGTACCGGGGATCACTCGGTTGGTGGTTTGGTGTTGGTGGGATTTGGTATGTGTCTGGGGTCGAAGGTTCTCGTTGCATGTACTGTACATAAGTTAATCGTAATACATTCCCACAGTTAAACAGGGTATTGGTAATAGTTAAGGTATGAAAACTCTGCAAACCGCTTTGCAGCAGAGTACAGTAGGTGTGATAATGTGAAGCTGGTTGCTTTGAGCGCCGGGCTTTAGTAGCGACTAGTCCTAGTTGTGTTTATTATGGGAAAGATCTCGCCTGGATTGTATTACTTAGCATAGCAAAATATTAGCTGCACCTAGGAAACAAGATAGTAGAAAACTTACTGACTTTGGTGGCTTTATACAGCTCAATTTAGTTAAGAATCCCTGGAAACAGGGTCTGTAGTCGTGACCTTCCACCACAATGGGCAGACTCCCATAACTGGCAGTGCGATGCTAGGGCCTAGATTTAAAACTTCGGGTTATTGCTAGTGTGAACGCTCGCCTGGTAAACCCTGAAAGAAGGTACCCGTACTCGTACATAGTATCGCGTTGCCCGGGGCCGGATGCAGCAGAGAGCTCGTTGCATTTCCTAGCTTCACCCAAGCCAGTTCGACTCAGTTGATGAGGAACAAACCCCCTATTTCTAGGCTACTAGCTAGAGTTGATGCTCCGCAATACAGGCAAACAGTAACAATTAGTGAATAGGATATTACTGAAACGCAGTCCTGCTCCGATAGTTATTTTCCTGGCATATAGCTAGTTATAATATTTCTTATTTTTAGGTGGGGTTAGCATTTATCTATATAAAGTATCAGAGGAAATCCCCTACAGTTACCTTGCCCGGCAGGCGTGCTGGAGGAGTAAAGACAAGGAATACCTGTGCGCTCACTGCAAGCTGGTGATCATATTCTTCGCCACTGCCTTGTGTTGGAGGTAGCATGGAGGAGGGTTAATGTGAGGATAAGGGATTTCAGTTCTCGACGAAAATCTTTAAATTATGGAGGACGGAGTGAAATTGATGGACGCCTTTCTCGATTTTATTTCTGCTCATGGTTTGGATCTTCCTACAAGGGGAAGTCCCCTACTATGAGAGTTTCATAGCCGCTTTCTTTAGAATGGGAAGTTGCATGGAATTTCCCCCAATTTGGGCACCAGTTGATGTTATTTGATTGCTTGTTTCAGCTGTTCAGCTGTTTCTTCGAGTTTGTCGAGTGCTTTTGGTTTTTATCTTGTAACTGAGTGATCGTGTATAGAAATTGCACTGCTGAGCAGTTGAGGGATTTGCCAAATAAATAAGTAAACATGAGGCTCTCAGATATATTATGGTATGACGATATCATGTCAGCGGGCAATGCGGAATATGTGATATGCAATCCTTGGTAAGATTGCTCTGATTGCCTCCAGCATAGCGATATATTATATCGTTAGCCAGAACTTAGGGTTTGGTAGAGGATAGGTGTTTAGGGTTCGCGCTTTGCGGAGCGCTCTGAGCTCATAACTTATTAGAAGGGAATACGGACTACTGGGAGGATCCCCAACAATCACCATCATTCTTTATCCCTTAGGCGGCCTGAAACAGTCCAAAATGGTCCCAGGCACACTAAGCCTGTCGCTAGATTAATTCGACCTTTGTGATTTGCTGAGGATAGTTAGACTTGCTAAAATTATCATACTGAGTCGTTTGAGCTCTTGGAAGACCGAAAATCAGTTTTTTATGACCAAGTTCAGCTGACTGTTGCCAAATCTGGTCTCAGTGTGCCAGGAACCGTTTTTCACTGTTTGAGACCGCCCAAGGGATACCCCACCCTCCTTGTTTGTTCTTATCATCCAGAGCTATCGTACCGTAAAAACTCGTGTTATCCACTATCTTCGTCAAGCGCGTTGGATCTCATTAACTGGTATTCGCAATACTATTAACCCGTCAAACTAAACCTATAGTGAGCTGACGCAAGGATTGATAGAGATTAGAGGCCAGGCGGAGATAGTGGATAACTCGAGTTTCTACGGTACTCGAGTACATCGGCAATCCCGCAGGAGGTCGCTATCTTGTTTAAACTGAGTACAGCTACTTTGAGACGATTCAGTTATTCAGCAGATCTTAGCGAATACGTTTACTCATGGAAACAGATCACGTAATTCCACGGTTCAACATCACCCGCCAAAAAAGTGCGTGATTTTTTGAGCACACAGAATGTAGTTAGTGGGCTTGAAGATCTTAGATCGTAAGAATGAGTGGAGTGGGAAACACTAGAGAAGGAGAGGTGAAGGAATTGAAACTATTATCTCCCGCAACCTCTAGACTCCTATGATGACATTGTATTAGATCACGACTGGTGATAGCAATTGCCTATTTCTGTAAGCAGAAAGTGCCTAGGGTTACAGCAATCATCCTAGAAACGTGACTCTGTGTTATTTTCCCAAAATTACTACATGCGGTGTAGGGATTTAGGAGTTTGCTAGCAAAAATTGTTAGCAACAGTTTCTCAGAAACCCGAACATCCATCACTGCACCTCCCAGAGTAGTGTGTTGTTAACCAGATAGTACGAGTTAATCTTTAACATCTTTTCCTGCAGTAATCCCAAAGCTTCGTATATATGGCTTCATCTATTACAGCTTTGAAGCCTTTTACTAACAGCCTTAAAAGTATTGCCTACTCAAGAACGATATTCTTATACCCTGTTGTTGCACTTTTTTGTTCAGATACACCCCGAATCCTTACAATATCGGTAGTGATAGCACAAAAACAACACACGGAAGCTAAATCAAAGACATATCACATAGTTTGTAGCTACACTCCTACTCAGACGTCCACATTGAATATATCAAGATGTAAAAAAAGTCTCAAATACTTATCGTGGAATAAAATATAACTACAGAAAGGATGATACGGTATCTATGAACCCTCACTTACCAATATCAACGTGGCACCGCATTAACTAGGAATGGCCCTAGACCAGTTAAATAGAGTGTGGCTTAATAGCTGGGTGAGAGAGAGAGAGCAAACCTCTTTGGGAAAACTCTTTCCATGAAAGGGGTGGAAGAAACCTTGGTACATATAATATGATATGATAGAAACGGCACCCTTAGCAAAATCATGGTCAAAAATCTAAGGGTACGTCTAGTGGCCGTTGGTTTTGAATCGTGCCATTGATGTAATCACAAAACACAGGTGGGAACTGGATACTGGAGTTATCTCAAGTTAGCATGATCAGTCCAAATGAAAGCCACAGTAGCCTGTCTGGTTGGCATACAAATAAAGATCAAGAAACACACTCTACTCGAGTATGGCATTGTAATATCTACTCCAAGGATCAGAGCTGCGCAAAAAAGTCTTTGGTGTGGTTGGGTTAGGGTTCATTTGTTAATCAGTTTTGTGAAAAATTGCATTACCTGTACGGTATCGGTGATAACTGTGGCAACAACTCTCTTCCAAATCTTGCTCGCCTTATTGGGCCACATTTAACTGCTCTAACGCCACTTCGAGTTTTTCCCAGTTGATGCGCTACTACTACACATTACCATATAGCTGAGCGATCTCTTACGTAAAGTATCGCATGTTCACGATGTCATACATTTGACACCACTGACCTTAGAGGCATCTAAGTGAAGAAAATAGTAGGACAAGGCCGGTTACACAACCAAAACAGAATTTTTTTGCACATCGATAATTACTTGTACCAGGGGTTCTAGTACTGGGAGCGAAAATAATTCCATACATCGGTCCTACGGTATTACCTTTCCATTAAATTTTCATCTCTGTGTTTTAGGGATATAGAGATCATTTCCGCTCCACTAATCACACCGGTGGAGCCGCAACCCGAAAATCCTCTGATTTTCAATACCAAAAAATGGCAGTTAGGGAGCGCTCGCTGTCGGGAGGAAATCTCGATCCCGACGGTTACAGATACAGGCTCATCTAACGAGAAATTTCCGAAAGCTAAGCTACGTAGGTGATATCAGATATAATTGAAGCCATCTATCATATCATACCAAACACCTTAAATGTGAAATATTTCCAGGAGGCTGATGATTATTCGGAATAAGCCGGCTTAATTGGTGGGGGACCGCGTCCTCCCGCCATCCTTTTTCCTTTTCTTCTCTGCTTGCGGCATCGCACGACGGCAGCCCCTGATACCGTGGTTTCGGGCCTGCCACTGTGCTTCTGAAGGTGGCCACTATTTCTCCTCTTCAGGCCTCCTCCTATGGAAAGTGCGCTCTCTGTGGATTGCAATTACCACACGGAAAATAGCCGCGGGTCGAGTTTACCCAGACTCATCACAGAAACGTGCACATGCGAAATTGACTCAATGGAATATCTTATCACGCAATTTTGTGCATCGGTAAAATTTCTCAAAACCAGCTTGTCAGCTATGACAGTCCAGGGCCTTATGATACAAAATGCCTTAAGGGAAGTGAGGAGATGGGCCTAGGCATCTTATCGATTGCCTCATATGATGTAGGCGCACCCGAGGGGCTCTTCCACGAGCAATTTTATCCTGCTTTACCCACACCAGCAGTCACTCCCGAATTTCCACTATTCAAGAGAAAACCAAACAAGATACAGTATTACACCCACTATAACAAAAGACTCAGAAAACAGAATTCCATCTTTAAGCCATAGCTCACGCTCTCGCAATACTGCATCATCCGCTCAGACATGTGGAGCCATCTCGTGGCCTAGATACCCACACTCGATCCATACTACCGGTAGCACCGCCCACGGGAACAAAATACCTATCAGAGCACAGTCCAGCTCAGGCTATGAATTCGACCTCATACCCTAAGTGCCTCTATGGGACCATGTGGCGTGCCATTGTACTGTACTTTGCCTCCCTTCATAATATCTCGCGATGCCTTGTCACCCCATGGTTGCAGCTGGCGCTTGCTAAACCTCACAGTGCATCTTTCACTCGAGATCTTCTCCAGTCCCAGAGAACTAGGATCTAAAGCCCATCTCACTCTCTTACTTGAGTACACTACGGTAGGTGATTTGAGATTTCGTTACCCACGGATACTCCATCCGGGTTCTCTTGACTAGCTACATACTGTAGGCACTCAAATATGAGAGAAATGTGCTAGGACGTTGTAATTGCCTCTCGTAGTAAGGCGCTCCGCATTTTTTTTAATTTTTTTTTATCTCAACTGAGCAACGGAGGGGTCGGGTTGTGACATGCCAAGGCGCGCCTGTATCGCATCATGCATATTTGATTGGCTAACGGCTACGGCACCCGCCCAAGTATCTGAAAAACTCAGGTAGAGGCAAACGCGCTAAGATAACCTTGTACGTATAGTACCGTACTAGCAGTTACCTCTCCTAGTAACGCACCTTTCAGCCCAGGGCTGAGTTCGCGGTATTTTCCCCTCGTGTAGCCAAGAAGGGAAATTTCAACGTCCTTGCACATTTCTCTCCCAACCAAGCTCTCGAGATGGCGGGTAGCTCTGTTGATGAAACGGTTGTGAGTAGATCGAGTCATGAAAAGCAGCCAGTTGGCGTGAGGGAATCTGATATAAAGCGCGACAGTTGTACTATACGAACGAAAAACCCTTTTTTTTTCTTTCTACCCATGGAGAAACTGGAGGGGTATCATATGTACCGGTTTCACATCGCAATAGACAAACAAAATGTTTATGCACATTCACTTACTTCACCTCTTTATCCCTCAAACATAGAAATTGCGTCAAAAAAACCAAGAATTCTTTGATGTGTGACACTTCCTACAATCCCTTCTTCGATAGGTTGAGTGACAGGGTGAAGACTTTTTAGTATGATAATTTTCTCGGGACCCTCGGCGCACAACCTACCAACATACAATACCACTTTTGATCGAGAAACAGAAAAACACGCAGAAAGGTTTTCTGACCGCAAAAAAAAGGCTAAAAATATAGCGGTCCGCCGCATTTATGTCCTCTGTTTTTCGGGTTTCTTTTCTTCACGTTTTCGTCATGGGCTGAAAGGCAAGGCGATTCTGTGTAAATCAATTCACTAAATTAAATTTTTATAAAGGCTTCACTTTTTCGATGGTACGATACATACCGGTATGATATCCAGAAGGTTTGTTGCCAAGAGCTTGTTATTAGGGGGTTATGCGCCGCTAGTCTGATGCAATACCCCTAACACATCAAAAATTATATACACCAGCTTGATGGCGAAAAAATTATATTACTTTATATCCCGTAGGCTACCTGACTGTGGGCCCAAGTTATTGGTAACTCCCGCGAAATCTGGTGAAGCCATCGATCATTCCTTAGAAGGATGACACGGTCAGACTTGATCGGAGTACGATAGGAGCAACACTCCCCTAAGATATCAGAAAGCGTAGGGACCAGGTGACAAGTTTGACCGTGTCATCCGTCCAAGCGGCACCATAAGTGAATTGCCTATCCCCCCCCCCCCCACCCCAGAGACTTCAAAAAGCCTCGAATAGCCAGCATGCTCACGAGCCAGGCGGAGCTCCCTCCGGTGAGCTAGCCCAATTCGATACTGCCCAGCAATACCCACATCCCATCCTTACTCCAGACATCCTACCGGTATGACCAGTGGCACAGCGATAACCGTTCTCAACACCCTCTGATACCAGACACTACCATAATTAGTAATCTTTGATTACCAATCTAACTGTGTTGCACTTCGCACTTCCAGTAATCAGAAAATCAACCTCTACAGTAGAAGCTCGACTAGACGTGCACTGCCGCATCCTTTTGCAAGGGTCGGACAGGCGCTAGAAGGGCCTGCCAAAATGCCTTTCGATGTTTGCTCACTTGGTGATTTTGCAGGCGCGCCTGTGCACAACATGCTAAGCACCCGTCATCATAAATCGACCAGGCGTAAACACCCGCCTGTGGCCAGCACATCAGGCCGCTCCTTTGAAAAGACACACGTACGTGCCGCTAGGCACCACTCCATTCACGTCAAGTAAGAATCCCCTTAGCAAGGAGAAACAGAATCCTGATGCTGGCTGATTGTTTCGATGCTCCGGTGCTCCGATCATAGCTGCCAAAGCCATTGCGCCTGCGAGCCTGCGCTACCAAGTTCACAATCTGCAGGCATCCCAGCCATAATCTTGGATTAGCCTACTAGTAGAATATTTCGACTAAACATTTCTCCAGCGAGTTTCCGGGGCTTGATCTTCAAGGTCAGTCCGGTCCTGGTCTTAACCACTTCTAGCTAATCAGAGATCAGCACTAAATATTAGATAGGAGCTGCATAACAGGCGAATAATACCTTTCAAAAATACAGTCATATTGAAAATTCTTGCTTGTTGATAATACCAGCCTAGGTTTTTAAAGTAATTAATTCCTCTTTTTGGAGACGTGCACGACATAGATAGCACTCCCGCTCAATACGGTATACTGTACTATGTTTTCAGATTGGATGTAGCTGGGGGAACAGACTAGGCAAATAAGTCAAAGGCTGCATATTCAGAAAAAGCTATCAAAGAATATATAACATCGTCACCTAGCCGTGTGTTCGTCTAGTTGTCTGTGCTTACTCCACACGTATTAATTGAACCTCAAGTTTTCTCTGTTCGGCCACGGGATACAGCCCTTACGATTAGCATGCGCGAGCGACACCTTCCAGCAGGCCCATCACATAACACTTTCCACCCAGACAAACATATATTCAACATATTTCAGTCCAGAGGCAACCCCAGACAACCGGCAGATTCGGCCAAGGGATAACAACGAATCGGAAATTGAGAGGGATAACAGTAAAAGACTGGGAAGCGCAAAACCAGTCAAGAAATCGCGATAGTAACGGCCTTTCTTTAAGGCCTAGGATTTTGCGTCGAAGCTTGCTTGAACAGGCTCCAAAATTGAGCCATGAGGGAGGCGTCCCAGCCCAACTAGGATCACAATTTCAGCATGCCTTGTTCCTCCATGAAACCGATGCTGTGTGCGCAAGACTCGCATCCTCTGACTTAGGCGAGTAGTCAAGGAGCTGAGCCCAGCACCCACAGTAGAGAGAAAGTTGATATCAAGCTTAAACGAGTCTAGTTTTGAGTTCCCGGTAAGTGCCCAAAGATCACCCAAGAAAGAGGAACCAGGTGCCATAATATCCCATTGTTTTTGAAATTGAACCAACAATCCGGAAGCAGAATTAGTGTCCTAAGAGCTATATTCTCTCGGTTTCTCCGTGGATTTCCGACTTTCGATGCTCCTATCAAGGTAGGCGGTAACCGTGCTGCCCTGGACGTAGTTCTCTTATCGTTCCAGTGCCGAAGCGTATCGCAAATTTCACTAATGCTTCGTTGAGGGGGATTCTCAAAACACTCCGTTCTGTGAAAACGTGTCGAAACTAGATTGCCCTCTCCAGACCTAGGCATATATCAGGAGAAGCACAGGCCAAACTTCAAAGTCCCTGCTTCCATGAGGACCAAGCATTCTAACTCGATAAGATCCGATAGCTGTGGTCATAACGTTCCCTCTCGAAGAATTCTTAGCTTTTCTTTCAGAAAAACTGATCGATTCCGGTCCGTTGATAGCGTTTGGCATGCAAATTGGGGGGGAGCTATCGGCCGAGCTCGGCCAGATAGAAAGAGTATTAATCCAGTTGGGCAAAGCAAGAGATTTCCTTCCTGTCTTTTGTCGAAGAGAAAATTCTGATAGTGGCCAACCTTCCGCTCAACAGGCAGAACAGCAGATGCAAAGTATCACAAACAAATGACCGACATCCCCAAACCGCCCGAACCAGAGAGGGAACCGTATCCCATCTGAGGGAGATGTCTCTCCCAAACCGCCCATGCACCACACCCCTGTATCCTGGTGAAGCAACACCCAATGCCAGAAGCGAGACTCCACCAACACCTTCTCTCCCGGCCACTTCCTGGGGAATCCTACCCCAGCTAGCCACAGGCTCTAGTAAGAGCATGCAATCAGCCAAACCCAGTCAGACATGAGCATCGACGATGATTCTCGTATTTCCCCACCACACACTCCAAATTGACCTCATCCCTGAAGGTCAGATACCGGTAGCGCCGTATGACTCCGCACTCCAGACTCCACCAGTTTAAGGCCCGAGGCCTATATCAGTTTGAGTCACTAACCAACCTCTTGCCCTATCACCCCTTGGACGATTTCCTATAATTTCACGAGCAACCAACAGGCATGTTTTTATCCAAACCTTTTGCGCTGGGCCACCCCAGTCGTCGGCTAAACGTCTGCCTAGAGAATCCCTACAGCCAATCTCGGTATCACGTCTGTTGCTCCAATGATATAAACCACTCTCTCGCGTGATCGAGCGCCCTTTCGAGACACCCATTCATACAACCAATATCTGCCCAGGCGAGCTCCGCTTCCAGAGAGCCATAACCTATGCGCTGCCTTCATCTCCTTCCCCAAGTTCTACCACCACCATCGCCCCTCCGGTACCACCCTCCTACCCCCTACCAGTACGATACCGGTATCTCAACAGGTGAGCAGCATGCACAAACCCCGATGACTCCCAATATTATCAAACCTTCAACCAATAGCGCAACCCCACATTCTGGCGAACCATGCCACCAAACCCGCAGTACGACTTCGCACTTCATCTCCCAGCATGACGTGCATCCGAATACGACACCAGCAGTTTATCGCAAACACTCAAGTCCACGCGTCAGTCCTTCAGGTGGTGCTATCCCCATCCATTTAGAGTCGACACACGCGAAGATCCAGCTGTGGCGAAAATTCGATTGGGGTGGCGAATTCCGCCACTCTGAGGGATTCCCCCTGACGGCCGGGCCCGGTATCGGATAACCCATCCCCAGGGAGCGCAGAACGACAGTGCTTGGTTTCGGCGTTCTGAGGGGATTAGCACCTCTTTAGTACTCGAGTAGGGTGATGTTCGTTGCGAAAAACCGGGGTGTATTGGTTGTCGCAACCCAACCCGGACCAATCCGGAAACGTCCAATCGGGGACTTCTTTTAACCACCGGTTCCCAAGACCTCGGCCAACACCGGGGCGTGGCGATACCGGCAACCTATCTCTGTAAGCTAGCATCACAGACATTCACGGAGGGCTCCCAGGATGCAGTTCCTGAGTTCCACGAGTGATGTATTGTGAAGGCGTATGAGGTCACGTGCGACTACTAAGGAGGAGGCTTAAACCGAGACCTATTTTCCTCGCGATACCACAAGATAGCGATATGAGTGTGTTGGCAACTCTGGTTGCGAACCGCCACACCGTTTCCATACGGCTGTTTGCGTCATATTGCTCTCTTTGAAGCTGTCTTGTTACCCTATCTCCTCTTTTGCCTCTTCTTTCTTTCCTTTCTCTCTTCAAGTCTCAAGCAACATAGCAATCAACACTGATCTCTGTTTCTACAAATCCCACCGGACCATGTGCCAGGTAGTCCAAAATTTCCTCCTCGAGGAAAGGGGTGAAAAACACACCAAAAAACCTGCTCTCCAAGCCAAATAAAAAAAATTAAAAAAAGCATCAGACTCTGCTGGAAGAGGCAACTCCAACGTCGTAGCAATTATTCGGGCCCCACACCCCACACCCCCCGATAATTTCCGGCGGTGTAAACCCTATGCATGATAACCGCATCATTGTATTGCACCCGCGAAATTTGTGTGCAGAATGTAGCCGGTCGCGGAAAATTGGACGGGGCACCGAATGGTCTTCGTTCCCGAAGGGGGTGGGGCTACTTGCAGCGATCACCCGGTGCCTCCTTTGCCCGCTTTCCTACAGGCTCGCGGTTGAGGGTATCGAAATCGTGTTTTTCTGCAGTCTACCCATTCAAACCCCCCGAATCGTTAGTGTATGAGACCAAAGACGAGGAAAAGAAGAGAAAAGAGATAAACAAATAGCAAAGAAAAGGAAATGTCTTTTTAAAATAAACAAATGAGAACTACATCGCACCGTTTAATACCGTACTGGTAATATAGTTGAACTGCCGTACTTGACAAAAATTGTGCCCCCCCTGCGCACGAAAAGGGAACAAGGAGCGTCAAAAGCGGGAGACAAGAAGTGTGCGCAGTAAGATACAGCGCTCCATGCACTTGCGCCATTGGTTTCTTCTTCCACTGTAAGTGGAGGTGTTCGTAGCACAACATGTGTCGCGCCCGGGGAATGTCTACGGTGGGGATGGAGCGAAAAATTGTTGGGGGAAAATTCACTGATCTGATACTTTTATACGGGGTTATCCAGATTGGGGGATCCCCAGTCGAGCCTACTGCAGAGAACATGTCGGGCGAAATTTCCGCTATATCATACAGTACCTGTGTCTGTAAAAGTATAATAGAAAGATACGCTCAGCGCTACCCAACTCCCGTTTTAACCCTGTTGAGATATGGACATCACCCTTTTCGAGGTGGAAGTGGTGGAGGTGGATAATTCCAGAGATCAGCACAAAAATGCGCAGCACCAGTTTTGAGCAGAAGTTATCAATAACCGCACTACATATACACAGCATGGCAACCTGCAAGCCAGGCCAAACAGCCATACATAGAAAGGGAACAAGGCGGCGTTAGTTATACTGGCAAACACGGGAATGCATAAAAAGGGGACGGAATACAACGAACCTTGATAACTACCCCCAATGTTCGCCTCAGGGGCCGGATAACTACCAAGCTGTTCTTTTTCTCAGCCTCGCTCTTATTTCCCAGCTGTAATGGCATTCTAGAGTGGTGTTGATACCGGTACTCAAGTAGTATTTGTGCGTTTTGGCGTGCTCCGATAGATCGTGTCTAGGAATCCGATCGCCTGAAAACTGCTCGTGGACTGTGGTTGGAAAGCCGGCTGATATCAACCAATCAGAGTGCATGCCCTACTTCTATTTGTGTTGAGTGGGGGGGGGGACAAGGCTGACACTTCTTGGGTCACCACGCCCAATTATCGCTCTACTGGCCGAAAGAGTCTGGATTGTCCTTCAACCTAAATCGCCAGTGCGTAGTGCGCAGCAACCACTGTGTTTCTGGCCGTGTTGCTATGCGCCAAAGTTTTAGCGACCCGAGGGGTAATCCAACACTTGGTTTTTTTTTAGCAAGTACTATTCCCTACGAGCAGTCTAACTTGGACGATGTGTGGTCTTGATCCCCCGATAGGTATCAGCGTAATAGAAAGCTTTTGTTCCTATGTCTGTTCGGTTCGACAAACGTACCGGTTAGTCCAACTGCTGACTTCCGTGCCTCAAAATCTCCAACCCCTCCCCCTGGTTCTTTAGCCGACGGGTAAGAATAAGAAATGCCACCCTCTACAAGTGCCATCCTTTTGATCCCCCACAATCCACCTTCTAATATGACCCACCAAGAGTGCAGTAACAGCTGCAACCGGTGGGTTGCAAGATATCCTAGTACCTTAAGGCCAACGACTCGGAGCGCAGGTCAGAAGTGTAGAAACGTGAAGTGGGTCTCACCATTCAACCAACACAAAACCCAAAAGTATAGACGCAGGATTACTATTCCAAAGTGTTATCCAAAGTGTTATCAGATAATACGGTGCCCAGGCGTAGGGTTATATGATTAGAGTGAAGTGAGGAAGGGAATTGTGTCACTAACTTACAGTTCCACCAGTAAAATAAATAAATATGCCATACTCTTCACAGCACATGTTCATCTTGCGGCTTGAAATACACTCCTACCGAGCAAGCAGGGCGCGCGAGAAATGTTATTCGCCGGTATTGATTCGTAGGGTGCTCACGGAAGGGTCATCCCCCCGCTCACAGGCCAAGCAAGATGCCGATCGAGGCTAAAGGAGAGCATGAAATTTTTTTAAAAAGGACTAAGAATACATCTACATAATCTCATTCTAGGCCCCGTACAGCCGTAAGAAAGAAAAACCGGAAAATGAAAAAGAGTGTACGGAGAAGGCGTGAAGGAAAATGAATGTGGTGTTTCCGCACCATAAAGCCAGAGAAGACTAACTCACCAACACCCTCCAAAGAACCATCAAACTTGCAGCAATTACACCACTATCATAACTATATTATGATTTTTTTTATTTTTTCCCAGTCCCGCAAGTAATGCTCAATTCCCCCATAAACCGAACCAGAGCAATCGAATCAACAAGCCATGTAATAGCTAGACATCAAGAGTGAAGAGCCTCGCATTTTGGGCGGAGATCACGATGCTCTTTTGGGGGGGGAGGGGAGAGGATTCCAATCCCGAAAAGACTCTCAAGTGACTTTAGGCGAATCCGCGCCTTGTGGCTTCCCTCGCTTTAACTGCCTCTTTTTCCTTACAGTGCCCATAGGATTCACGTTCAAAACAGAATCAAATTCCTCGCCAGGTTCCACAAACGTCATTTCATCGTCGGGCCAGTCTGGAACGGTTGTTGGAGCACCGAGTGACTTGCGCTTCGGCCGGGCCAAGCCTGCTCGAGGAGACAAGACCTTTTTCAAGGCAGATGCCGAAATAGCAGTGACGCCTCGGGCGTTGGCCTTGACCCGCATATTGCGATCTTCGGTAATTAAAACAGCCGCTTCATAATCGCCGTAATCCCCAGGCATTGCCTGTCTCCGTGCCTCCCCCTGCAGTTTCGTAGTCTCTATGATGATGTCATCAATTTTGCGCTGCTCATCATCTCCGGGTTTGTCAAGTTGTTCCTTGTAGAAGCCAATGTTTGTCACATTGCTTCCCTTCGCAGTGACAACTTTCACATCCCTCTTATCAGTGAGTGCCTCGTGAATTGCAATCATAGCTGCCTTTGCGGCATCGCCAACGGAACCCGTGCTGTTCGTCAAGCCAAGGAGCTCTGTGATTACTGTTCAAACAGTTAGTAGGCGGCCCTCTAGCCAGCACATACAGATTGACATACCAGTATTAGGTATCACAATAGGCCAATTGAATGTCGATACCATAAGTTTGAAGACCTCAGGCTGACTGAGTAAAAGATTGGTATCAACGACCAAGACCTAGAAAAAATTATGAGTGTTGGTTGATGGTTATAGAGGGCGTAAAACATACTGAGAAGTTCTCTTTCAGTGATTCTGGCCCCTTTGCGACTGCTCGTTTAGGTTCCTCTGCTGAATCAGCAGCCTTGCCACCGGCCTTCAATTGAGATCTGAGTTGACGTTGTTGCTGTTTAAGACGTCTAACCTCCTCAGATTGACCCACTAGCACATAGTCGCCATCCTCTGATTCGTTCTCCCCGCTAGTCATGTCCACATCGGAATCCTCTGAGGTTGGTGTCATCCTTGACCCGCCCAATTCCTGCCCGTGAATAATTGTCGCCTCCAGCTTTTGGTGTTCCTCAATTCTCGTCACCAAAGCCGGATGAACCCGAAACATTTTATCGGCGTAGACCAAGCATTCGCCATTCTCCAAAAGCGCCAGGTTAGTAAACCGTAAAAAAGAAAAGCTCTAGAAAGATATCTTACAGTGGCGACTTGAGTGGCAAGCCATAGGATACGCTCAATACGGACATTCTCCATGGATGGTACCTCCACAGAACGCTCCTCTTCGTCCACCTGCGCATCTTCGAACCAGCGATTAGGAAAGTACTTTCTTGCCCATTCAAGACCCCGCAAAGTATAATCTTCCGGAAGCGGTCTCCCGCGGCCTTTTTCCGGAACTGGGAATTCCTTGCAGCCAAACCTATCCTGGTCGGATTGCCCAACAAGACTGTTTAACATATAGACCAAATGTTCCCACGGAAACTCATTTTCCAATAGCCTAATTGCGGGCTCTGATTTGACTACATAGGCAAGAAATACGAGCCATATATGGATGTGAGGCAACACGTTAGAGTCGCCAACTCGTTGGAGAGCAACACTGAGAATCTCATATGCCAGTCGCTTGGAGAAGCTCAAAGATTCGGCAGTACCATTCCGAGATTTCGCATCAGCCTCGATGGCTTGTGAACCCGATTTTACATTTGCCTTGCGTGGGTAACGGCTGTCTTCTTCCAATTTGGAAGCCGGTTGAAGCATGGATGTTACATGCTCAGAGCTGGCCCCAGTAGGAAGAGGAGGAAGAAGACTGTCGAATTCTGCAGGATTTTCGTCAACCGCTGCCGGGGGTGCATCCTCCATATCTTCCTCCGGTATCAGTCGGTTTTTTCCTTCGCGCAAGGCTATGCGCAGAAGACTCTCTTTCGCGCCGTATTGAGAAAGGCCAGTTATGTTGCAAATCGCGATATAAGCGCCCGACACCTTTCAGGGAAAAATTAAGTGAAACACTCCAAACTAAGGCATTAGAAGAAAACTTACCTTCCAATCAGACTCTGTTTTTCCAATATTTTGGTCCAAGTTATCGAGGTAATCGAACAAAGCATCATCAAACTTTTCAAGATCAATATGGGTGAAATTGATGCCATGGAGTTGAATGAACCCGGAATCGACGTGGTGGTTCTTGTTAGCGTGTTCAGGCGAAAATATTGGGTCAAACAACGTTAATATGCTCTCTCTAGCCGGGTAGAAGGGCTGTGTTACGGCCAAGCTCTTGCAATAGTAGAATAGCTGTTGCAGAACGTTGGGTCTGGCAAGGATGGCCAAATGGTGGAATAAGCGACCAACGTATGGAGTCTTATCCGTAGCCTTCGAGTACCAGAATCTGGCAACACCAGCCCAGACGTCACGATCTCGGATATCATCGTCTTCGATAGCCATTCGATAACGACCGAGATCGCCGAGACACTCTACCCATGTATCCTCAAAAGCAGGAACGGTCTCGTACACTACAAAGTCAATACTACTGATATAAATCGTGGGGCAGAAACCGGTGGCTCCAAACTTACATAACGCCATCATGCTATACGCAAGATAGATAAACGTCAACATATGTTCCAATGCGTACGGTAATCTATGCCGAAGCAATTCTAAAAAGCTGTATATCCCATGTCTCCACATCCGAGCTGGCATAGCATACTTGTCAGCTAATCGCCTTAAGGCTGGGCTAGCACTCGGATGTTGTGAAGCCAGAAAGAAATCGTGGTGTTCGTGTAGGAGTGTGCGATGCAAAGCAATCAAAGCTTGCCATTGCTCATCATTCAGGCGAGGTTGTGCTTGGCCATCATCAAAAGTTGCGGCAGCTTGCTTAGCATCAACCTCGGCACATTTTGCCTCAACCATCACTAAACCGGCATATATCCCTTTTACTTCGGCGATGAGCTGCTCGGGACTGATTGGCCGAGTCTCTGGCTGTCTGACCATCCGCGTTTCATTATCTTCGAGTGTTGAACCCCCGTAAAATTGTGGTGGTCGTGTCTGGCGTCCTTGTGGTGGTTGGGTCATAGGCTGGGATTGTTGTTGCGCAAAGTTCTCTAATATCATCATCTGCCCACCCTCGCGGTTAAGAGTAAATGCCTGCTGGGAAGTAGGCACAGCTATCTTCCTTGATGGTGCTGGGGTATAAAGGACTGGTGCCTTCCTCCGGGTGCTCCCTTTTGGCCGAGGAAGAGCACGTGGGGGCAGATTCGGCTCCTCAAGTCGCTTAGAGGAGTCCTCCTCACCCTTAAAGGCACCAGGATGATCCTTCTCTGGGTCGAACAGACGGCGGGATGGAGCTGTTACTCTAGTGGCCACTCCCCCCTCGTTATCTCCATACTGCTCTGTCTTAAAACGCGATCGATCAAAATCAGGATCTAGAGGCGTCCTTAATGGTTTGTGTGCAGCCCTTCCTGATGAAATGTCAGCATGGAATGAATCGTTGAGAAATCCTGGATTACCCAATGGTCCCCTATTCCCGGCTCCTTTCCCAGAAGTCCCTCCCCTCGTACGCTTTGATTGGCTTTCACGAGGTGTATTATGGGTAGGCGTTGGTGGGCCGCCATCTGCAGCCGAATCGGGCCCGTTCCTCTTTCTATTTATCAATCTAGCCTGCGCAGAAACATCGGCCATTTGAATGTCCGGGTGTTCCAAGGTTATACGCGACGTCCCATCCGCAATATCACCGACGTTACCCCCGGAATAGGCTGGCGGGCTAGTTTGATCCCCAGGCTCCATTTTACGACCCATCTTCTGTCCACCGGCGTCTTTTGAAGCATCTTTAGAACTCCATCGGATAAATGTATTTGAATTATGTGGTGATGATGTTTGTATATTTTCAGGGCGTGACGGTACATCCGCTCTAAATATAAATTGGTATTAAGATCCGCTTTTCGATGCGAAAACTCTGTCTCCGTGGCCCTCCAAAAGAAGTGATTGCATTGTACATACCCTTTTCTTTGGCATATTTCTTTCATATGTGTCCGGAAATGCAGGAGCTCATCTCCATCCTGAGGACACTTCTCTTGGTGATTTGTTGTGATGTGACTCCACAAACTCCGCTCCACACTAAACACCATATGGCAGACGTTGCACTCGTAAGAATCTTTATTTTGCCTTCGCATGTTTTCGACAATTTTAGACTCAATATCGATGGCCTGAAAATTAGTGTTTCCATGGCCGGCACCACCCATACCGAAGGTTTATTAAACTAAATTTCTTTTAGACAATATCCGGAGCACCGAAAGTGGAAAAAGATGGTATGCGCCGCAAAAATTCGGGGATGTTAGTAGAGGAGTATGATTTCAGAAGAAACAGCGGTATTGAGGGGCCGAGGCGGGGATAGTCAACCCTAGGGCAACGAGCGAGCCGTAGAAGTCAGAAACTGCAGGAATGATGGAGTTGTATTTTCTATTAAGGATCAGGATGCAGTGGGAAGGTTACCACGGCAATTAAGTAGGCCATGTTAGAACCCCGAGGAGCCTCAATATTTTGCGGACCACGCACACCACTGTGAATCCAATGATCGAGCTTGGTCGCCTGCTTTTTTGCAGCCAAGGCGCAGTGTTTCCTTTGATCCAGGCAGAGGGGGAAAGAAGCCCTCAAAAAAAGAGGAAAGTGTACTCGTACAGTCGTACTGTACGGTGTGGTGCGAAGTGTGTGCGAAGTGCGAAGGAAATATCATACCTATATGCGTCACACAAGCTAGCCCACGTACTCTGCATCTCCGTATCATAAGTTAGCTCGCGACCACTAACTTATACCCTTCCTACCTGTCGGAACTACAATGCAATACTCGAGCACTGGTATGTGCATACCGTAGAGCATCTGTGAGCAACTAAAAAAGATAATCCCTCTCACCACTCCGTCCATGCCATATAAAATGATGAAATTATGTTTCTTTCTCTTACTTTATTTTCTCCCATTTCTTCCAGATTTTCTACTCAACTCCTCCTTTGACCCTTTTCAATTTTTGTTCGTTTCCAAGAAAATCGTTTCGGTTTTTCCTGTGTGGGTGCGGCAGGGGGGTACCGTATTACAAGTATCCCCAGCACCCACCTAACCCTGAGGAATGGAGGCTCCTCCTGTTATAAGTGTTTTCCCAGAGCCTATAATCCGAAGGGGAAAAGGCGCCAATTTACCCCGTCAAGTTGTGTGATCGGTGGCCGGGTATCAGGGCTGATGCGTTGCTCGCCCCCAGCAGAAAAAAGAAGCAATCATTGCCATTTCTCCCTGTGATAGACCATACGGTACTCAGGTACATTTTAGGGGTCTACCAACATAGGGATGCAATTGCCTGTGCTCCCTCTTTCTTCCACACACAAACTATCAACCGGGGCAGCGAATCTGGTTCAAGAGGGCGCACGGGTATTGGGATCAGTTTATGCCAGTGGGAAAACCACCGCATCACAGGAAACCCAAATCAACCATGCGTGGCAAGCGAAATAATTATCGAGAGTGAAACAGGTGGAAGATTTTTTTGCAAGACTCTGGGAATAACAGCCATTGTGCCGGAAACCACTTTCACTTCTCCGGCACAGAGCCTTGCCATCCTCGTGCAAACACCCCTTACGTCGGATACGTGACACCACCCAGTGCTCTCCTAATAGGGGAGAGAACCAGCATCAAACATAACTCCAGCTGGCGTGTTGACCGAGACAACAAAACATAAATAACGGACTGCGCACAATTGCCATCCTACAATCTCATGAACAAAGCACCTGTTTTCCGGCGAAGGTTTAGGATCACCCGGTATGCAATGTACCGTTAGCATTGCTGTCTTCGGTTTTTCCCGAGTAACGCAGAAATCGGCTTCGCGCCTTCTCTGAATAGAATTGATGCATAAGAGATGCTGGTTTGTATTAAAAGACACGAGTAACACACAGCCTCTTTTACCCCTTCTGCCATATCCTAAAAATCTGGAGCTCGCTCAAGCCGAGAAAGATTATACGCAGATAGATGCCTACAAGCAACCTCTGATACAGTTACATCATTTGGAATTACATGGGACGATACATAAGTGACCATGAATTATTGCGCACCGGCTCTAGTCTAATCTCCTTGAGTGGAGAGTAGGGCGTTACCATCCGTATCAGGATTTAGGCACAAATCTTCACGAGAAACGATCCACCTCCAGCCAGTTTTTGTTCCTCTACTAGCAGGTCTACTTGAACCGTCGACAAATATTTCCCTCAGATGCAGGACCCTTCTCAGTTAGGCAGGTTCAAGACTAGTGCCAGCTTTCCCTCGGATGTAAATTCCATTGGCCCGAACAACACCCCATTCACAGGCTTCACACTTCTCACTGCAATAGGGAAACATCCACAAGGGCTTGCTACGGCCTTAGATAGGACATTGGTATTGCAACCCTTCAAAAGGAAGTCGCGTCTATGAGAAGGAAATTTCATATCTTATTCATTACTACTGAAAACAGCACGAAGACACGCAATCTATCGAGAGTGCAAATTACCGTACTACCTAACGGCGAGCAAAACCAGAGTAAGGCTTCCAAGGCTTGAGTTGCCGATTTTAACTGGTTTCCTCGCCGCGAAGGCCTGAAATCTAGCTCGAGGCACAAGGGCATATCAGATAGCTTTCGCTTGGGGTGGGATATGCCTGCTCAGCATCCGACATGCGCCTCTAGACCCGAATATCTTCAAGAAAGGTCATTTGCAACACTTGTCTTTATACATGAGAATGGTGAACTCAGTGAATATTTCTGCCTAATCAGGAATTCAGCCCTATCTTCCCCAGCCCTCGCAGGCCATCTTAACTATATGCGTATTGACATCAAACATCCAGAGGTGGTCGGGCACGATGGGTTTCATACGGTACTCCCCCTCCCCATAAAACAGTAGGCAGTAGATTTCAAATATCCGAAATCCAGACACTAAACTAAGGGGCGGAGATCTAAAAGTGATAAGCCTCCCAAAGAGCCTAGAATACTCCCATCGACACTAATGCATAGATTAGATTAAACACAGGGGGCTCCGGTGTTTGCAGTGGCTGCATTTGAATCGATAGGCGTAATTACTGTTAAGCTGGGTATGATGAGGATCTGGGAATAAATGCTGCTTAAAGCAATTCGGTATTGGCAACGTAGCTATCGTATCGACCCGACAAACCGGTTTCGCATCCCGAGTCCTGCACAAGAAATCGATCCTGTCACAGCAAGGTAAGTTAACGCGTGAGTCAAAGGAAACAAGAGGGCAGCTCACCAAAACAACCAACAAATGCACAGAACCAACGCAGGACTAGCGCACAAACCTTATTCCGACCACACCTCTTGTTCTCGACATAAAGCGAGCTCTTGCAGGAACTGACGGTTCCGAGTCACTAAATGTTTGTCATTAGGACCACCAACGAAAAGCGGAAATCCTAAGCGTGGAGTTATAGCGGGTTGATACAGTAGGTAGGCAGGCAATGAGTGTTCGAATGGTGGCTGAAAAACTTGACTTCGCGCCCCGACGGTGATCAAATCTAGGTATCGTCAGCTGGCTTAGAGCGATTACCGGGTACTGTTGCCTAGGTCCATCCTGACGAAATACCAAACGAACCTAAAGTTCTATCCCATGCTAGGCTCAGCTTGCTGAATCACATTCAAGTCAGCTAGCCAAAGCAATGACAGTAACAATGACTGCTTGTTAGAGGTACATCGAGTCGCCAGCGATAAAAAAACTCTTTCAAGGTAAGGGCAAAAGGACAGGGTTGTGCGGTGATAACCTAGGCAGCAGGCTGCAGACACAGTCGCCACTGTTGATCGGCAAGGCTTGAAGAAGAATCGGGCTTACTAATTTTTTGGCACCAAAGTTAGAAATACGGTAGTGCTGAGGACCAGTACCAGGGTGTGAGGGTAAGTGATCGGAAAAAAAGTGGTTGGTTGCAACCAGTGGTTTTCACGATCACTTTTTGCACCAGGCTGGTACTAAGTACTCGGGCTCACTTACTATACTATACAAGTATTGCTTTAAGTTATCTGAGGGCCGGGTAACTCCTCTTTTTCCAGTACAGCATCAGAAAATGGCCTCGTACCCGAGTGCGGTACAGTGCCTGTAATGCCGTAGGTCTCAGGGACGGGAGACTACGGTATTGCTTCTATACCGGCAGGTCTTCACTTATCCGAGAATCGTATGGGATCGTCATTTTCTTTCAACAGGCTACCAGCTATGCCACACACCATAGCACCGCACTTAAGGTACTACCGGTAGCACATCTTCAGCCTTGCAACTTAAAAGAGGCACATATAGGCCCAGTATTAATATCATGCTACGGCCAGGATATTTTTGTCTCACATCAGGAGACCAGTACTATGACCCTGAGTGCGTCTTCTAACTTGCTCACCTCCCAAATATCCACCAACGTCGCATCTTCGCTCCACACCAAAATTCCCAAAAAGCTCAGGTTCGAGGTATTCAGGGTGAACAAAACAAAATCCCCCGTGCCCGGGGGAGGGATTTGAACGCCTTTCGTTTGTGTGTAGCAGAAACTTGTTAGATCCACTATCGGATTGTGTGACGGAAATCGCTAACAAGATTACGAATACCAGTTAATGAGATCCATCGGGCTCAGCCTAAATAAGCTATCCCGTCTGGAAAACACTATTCCTTCTCGGTAATTATTCGTACTAAGTACTCGAGTACGGGAAGCATCCCAATCGGGGTGCTTTGTCTCGGATGGGGCCTGACCCGGATAGTAGATTTAACGAGCTTTTAAGGTATTACCGATATGCGACCTCACGAGCCCTGTCTCTTTCTGCATGCATCAGGGGACTTGAGACAGGCATGCAGTACTATGCCGGTATTCGCACAGTGCTAGTACCGTAAATTCTTTTACGATTCGCCATCTCAGGAAGAGGTGGTACAGTAAAAACTTTGGCCATTCGCCATCTCGGTTAGGTTGCAAATCTCGGGATTCAGAGACAAAGTTTCTTGAGATGGATTAGTACTTTCCTAACATGGTATAACCTGAGTGCTTTGGCCTTGTTTGATCATCTCAGCTTTCCAAACTAAACCTATCTTGGGCTAATGACTCGGTCTCTCAGAATCCTCAGATGGCGAATCGTAAAAGAATTTACGGTACGGTATTGTACGAGTACCGATAGTATTTCACGGCAAAGCGATTCGGTAGTATAACGAGAATGCCCATACAAATAATCCCTGTCCTATAAAAGTTCAATGGGCGTTCTCGCCTGCTGGGGGCCCTTCGCCATTGGCCACTGCATTTTCCAACAGATACAGCGCTAGGCACACTACCGTGCGTATCTCGGTCTCGGCAGGCAAGTACCGCACCGGCATCGGTTGCGGCTACAGCAATATGAAAAGATGTTTTAGAGGCTTGATTGCACACTGTTTCGGGCCAAAAACCGGGGGAAATTAAGCTCCAGAGCATGGTTTGCGTGGGTTTCGGGGGTTTAAAGAATTGACCCTAAAAAGTAAAGTGGGGCTTGTGGCAAGTATCATACCCGTGGAATACGGTATCGCTGCTAGCGGGTCCTTCCGCATTCCCACCATCACTCCCCCTACCAAGTCCGACCCCGCTACCGTACCCCTTCTTGAGACAGTGACCCCTAATCTAAAACATCAGTCTTCTTCGCACATTTCGATATGAACATGATAGTCCTGTGCAACGCATGATTTACCGCGGAGTTTTCGGGTTCCCGTGCCTGATAGGAGGATCCTTTCGGAACTTATGATGAAAGGTGCCTTTGGTTATAGGCTATGGGTTTGTTTTAAGTGAGCCTCTGTTATCGGGAGCTGGCAGAATGCCGGTATGATGCTCGAATAGACTACTAGTATTCGAGGGATGATACTTGCACTTGAGCACTCATGCAGTACAATCCTTGTCAGGCGCTCCAATGACAACTAGCTGGTACTAACCCGCATTCTAAGATGCCATATATCACATGCGGCATTATATCACACGAGAACGCTCTCTTGTAGCATCCCAATGAGCTCAAGATAGTTTCGCAGTAATAGTTTCAGCCTTCCAATAACCATCATGACTTTAAGGATATGATCATTTATGGTCTGTCCGTGATGTTTACAAGCTCTTGTCTAACCAAGATCACAGAAGATACTAAACCGCCGACTTAACATGATAGGGCTCCCTCCGGCTTTTACCCCGCACTAGGCTCCCGGAAGTCCTACGCAGACAAGTGCAAATGCAAATCTAGCGTGCTTATCCCTCCCACAACATCTTCACTCGACCCTAGACAAGAATGTTTCCTTGTTGATCAACTTTTCGCTTCGCTGCTAACCCCGGCCAAATGGAGATAGGCGAGGATGGTGAAGAGTTACAGTGTGCTCGAGTAGAAATCTCAAACTTCCCACGTTTGGTGCTCCTATCGTACTTGAGCGCCCCCCCGCCTCCATAACCTCAGTAAAGAGCATCGGTAAAGCGATAGCGCCACAGCCAGAGTGCGCAGGACCAACACACTTCTTCGTTCCAGGATTGGCCTTGTGTCGTACGAGTGCTTGAGTACTCGGCTTCGCACTAGCACTAAAACCGGGCAAAAAACAAGTGAGTGCAATGCTATTAATAACGGCGCTACTAGCTTTGCTCAATCATGGTACTCGAGTATCGGTGCGGTTCGGCTCTTCAACCTCTACCTTTTTCAAATTTACCGGTTTTTCCGCGGCGTTAGGAGATGGCCTGATAGAATCGCTTGGTGGGATCATCGGGGCGGGACAGAAGGATGGGAATGCGCACAGGCAAAGCCCTGTGCGGGGTTTACATGCATCTATTGCATGGGGGAATTCTTGTGTCTATATAATCTCGTTTTCTGATGGGTGTTGCTTTTCCCTCAAATGGTTAGGCTTTACCCAATCACCCTCTATGTGCTGAGGGTGTTTTTTTCTAATAAACACCGCGTTGGGCAAGCCATGAGAACTTTGTTACCCATGTATAGGGCTATTGTTTGCCTTTGCAGCAAATGGGAGTGGTTTATGGAAGTGTGAAATTGGATTTACATAGGGCATCATATGAAGATCTATGTTTTACATGTCAACGGTACCTCCAGCTATAAAGGCAACCCTGCAGCATCAATAAGACGGGTCGGTCGATTATTGGTAATATCCAACCACATACTTGTAATAAGTTAGACACAGGCAGTGTGCAGTACTAATGAACTCAAGGTGGATCGACTTGCACAATTGGACGAATAACATCCCCTGTTGGGCTAGGCTGGTACAGTACAAGGGTAGTGACCTATCAACCAGAACCATCAGGAAATATATTTAGCTAGTTGATCCTAAGTGACTGTTCCATAACTTCTGGTTGGACCTTGCACGAGTTCAAAGTGTCGGCCGATACGGTACCGTATCTAAAATCTCCGAATGTGAGTTGCGCCCTTGAGCCTAGATTACTGTAGTTCACGAGAAATCTGGCGCCAGTGGTGCCACCAGTTATTCCATCACCGAGTCGCTTACTTGCATCCCATTCCGGAGACTTTAAAGTATCATACGTTGCACACCATGCCGCTCGAGCCAGTGAACCAACCTGCATTCCTCCCGCAGAGCCTCCAGCACAGCCCCCCCAAGGTAGGCAGAAAAAATCCAGAGTGCGCACCTTACGTTGTCCTGTTCGCACTTTCTTACAAGGAGTGGCAAGTGTGGGGCGGGATTTGTCCTCATAAACGAAATTTGGAGAAACACTGCTGACTTTTGCCTCATCGCTCAAGGCGCCCGCCAAAGAATGATATGGCATAGTGCACTTAAGGATGATCCACCACCGGCATCGCGCGGTCTGTCGTGCAATACCGGTAGAGGATAGAGAATTCTCGCGCTTCTTGCGTAACTTAGCTGGGCGTAACCAAATACCTGACAGGGGCTAGCGCTGCCGAGCGCTGAGTGCTTGGCAACTTATTCAGACACATTGGCATGAAGAGGACATGTCTTGGCGCTAAAGCGCCCGAATCCTTTATAAATTTCCAGGTTCAGGAACTCATACTGTAATCGAGTGCTTTTAATTCCCGTTTTCTCGCTCGCGGCTACCAGCACTTGTATTTGACATATGAGGGGGTTTTTTCTTTTCCGCTGGCAGTCGTGCAGCAATTGCCCTATCTTAGGTGTTTATTAACTACCGGACAACGGTAAGGTCGCTTAAGACAAGACCAGCACCCCGCTTTAGAAGATCTTGGCTGGCGAATGAAGACATAGAGCACACAAACCAACCAACGCAGCCTTCCTAGTTTTGGCCACAAGTGAAAGAAACAGCGCTTTACTCAGTCAGTGGGGCTTCTAGACAAACTCTCAGAATGTAGTCAGAACATTACAGCAGTACCTTAAGTTACTGTTCAGTTGGTGTAGGGCAAAATTGCATAATGTCGATACACGGTATCAAACATCATTCAAATACGTGTCCGAGCTAGCAGAAATTTCGAGCTGAAGAATGGCCTTGTTAACCCGATTCGTCGAGGAACGAAAGTTTCCACCAAACCCCTTAGTGGGCCAATTCATCATGAAGGTCCGAGGGGCCGACCTGTATTGTTCCCTGGAAATTCTAAAAGATCTAGATGTCTCTTGTTGACTACAGGCTTCAATGGGGAGGCACGACGAAACCCCACGGGTGACGAACAGGATTCAATAGCAGGCGTTTCTTGTTACCCTACCCCCATTTCTTACCTGACAGATACCCCTGTTCGTCACCACCAGTTTTCCCCCGCCAAAGAATATTTTACGATGGTAAAGCTAGAGTGCATTTGATGGCATAACTCCAAATGCTAACAATAACCGGTGGTGGGTGGTCAAATGTGATGCGCAGTTCAGTTCTGCGCACCGGCTAGCTTTTACTCGAGTACTTGGCCAATCACCTATACTTCCATTAGCCGCTGCGGCACAGGGAGTCCGCCCCGGACACCTGGGGGTCGATAGATCTTCTCAATCGAGCTTGAAGATTGGACGAAAATATTGA
>Ga0307507_10002940_pt1 | contig 34233 bp, 32 predicted proteins | sample 7_EM_MG_FD_207223 | JGI IMG/M metagenome (GOLD analysis project Ga0307507, IMG submission 207223) | Populus trichocarpa ectomycorrhiza microbial communities from riparian zone in the Pacific Northwest, United States - 7_EM | ecosystem: Host-associated > Plants > Roots > Unclassified | place...
GAGCTTCGTGTAGAGCTTCGTGTAGAGCTTCGTGTAGAGCTTCGTGTAGAGCTTCGTGTAGAGCTTCGTGTAGAGCTTCGTGTAGAGCTTCGTGTAGAGCCTCGTGCAGAGCCTTGTGCAGAGCCTCTAAGTAATAAAACTATATAAGATTGTATAAGATTATATTAGATAATATATAATAGTTAAATATATAGTATATAACTTTACCTTAATTGCATGTTAAGAAATATATAGTTACCTTTTAAAGTTGCTAAGTAGGTTAATTACGTGTTAAGAAATATATAGTTAGCTTTTAAAGTTGTTAAGTTAGTTAATTGCATATTAAGTTAGTCGAATTGTGTATTAAGTTGGTTAATTGCATGTTAAGTTAGTTAAATTATGTATTAAGTTGGTCAATTGCATGTTAAGTTAGTTAAATTGCGTGTTAAGTTGGTTAATTACGTATTAAGTTGGTCAAATTGCGTGTTAAGTTGGTTAATTACATGTTAAGTTAGTCAAATTGCGTGTTAAGTTAGTTAATTGCGTATTAAGTTGGTCAAATTGCGTGTTAAGTTGGTTAATTGCATGTTAAGTTAGTTAAATTGCGTGTCAAGTTGGTCAATTGTATGTCAAGTTAGTTAAATTGCGTGTTAAGTTGGTTAATTGCGTGTTAAGTTAGTTAAATTGCGTGTTAAGTTAGTTAATTACATGTTAAGTTGGTCGAATTGCGTGTTAAGTTGGTTAATTGCGTGTCAAGTTGGTTAATTGCGTGTTAAGTTGGTCAAATTGCATATTAATTACGCGAAACGCGAAAATCAAAGTCTACTTAAATCTCATCCTGCGAATATTTTCCCGATGTAGCCTATCCCCTGCCCTTACGGCCCGTTCCTTTGCCTATTAGTCCTTTAGGGTAACTCTAATATCTCCACTCCTAAGGTATTGGACTACGACAGCGTTATAGACCTTCTTATAAATCTCTATAAGAACTTCTGTTTCTAATTATCCCCTAAGTTCCTCTACCTTTTCTATATTTAGTTGTATTGTGATTATATACCCAGTTATTATCTTTAGGGGGGTAGGTTCCCTATACTATAGAAGCGCAGCTATAGCGGCCTAGGTGCGGTTCGCCTATTAGGGGGGGTTTTATTTATCTTCAATTTTATTTAGCCGTTAGAGGATTTAATTAAGGGTTTACTAGAGGGGCACCTAAGGTTTACTAGACTAGAGCCATTCTACTAGCTATATTAGTTTATAATAGCTAATAGATACTCCCCTATAGTTCCAGATACTAGACGCGTCTAATAGGCTTTATATTTTATTAGATACCTTCTTAATTAGGGCATTTCCGCTTTCTAGTGTAGTATTCGCCCGTCCTTGTTGTTGTTATGGGGGGCCATTGTTAGGTATAGGTCTGGCGGTCGCGCGCGACTGCGTACCACCGTCGTTCCACCTGTGCCTCCCCTGTGATGCATGCATCTCAGGGGATTATCAGGGTGTTTTTCAGGGTTCTTTTGGTTGGTTTGGTCTTTTTGGGCCGGGTGCAGCAAGAGCTCCAAAAGTCGTCGGGTTGCGGCTTATCTTAGATATATTATAATGTTTTTAAAGATATAGATTAGCCAAAACATTTTATAGCGCTAAAAAATCACCTATTTTGGTGGAGTAATTAATTGTTAAAATTGGTGATATTTTGGTATTGGTGTGTGCGAGTAGGCGGGCCGTGCGGCTAAGCGGGCCAATCCTTAACAGTTGTTCCCAGTGCACGGTGCCCGGCAGCGTTACCAGCAATGCGAGGGATAGAGAGGTACGTATAAATACGCGTATATATATATGTATATTTATATATCCAAATATATCCAAATATCTATATATCCGTATATATATATAGCATATACTTTAGACATTTTAGTTTATATAGTCGCTTAAGTTAAATGTGGCTACTAATGCGCGTTCTGTATGGCTAAAAGTGTAGTGCCGCCGACCTTTCTCCCGCGTTCCATTGGTGACCACGCTCAGCTGCACCCCGCAAAAAGAGCGCGTTCCTTGCTAATTTTACGGCTTTTTTTTTTTTATTAATTTTGGTCATTTTAATGGCGCAGGCCTTAACCGACAGGTGGATCGCTGCTTCTAGCTCCCGCCTTGCCGATCCCACTTCAAGCTAGTTTCCCTTAGATATCTAAACACCAATCCGAACTATCACGTAAAATTCACACCTTTTCTTTCGTTCGCACCACAATTTTCTGTGTCTTTCTTTCAGTCGCCCCTTAATTTTTCCTCATTCTCTCATGTCGTCATTCTTTCACGCATCCATTGGCCTACTGTCATGGCTTCTTGTAGCTCTTGCAGGATTATGTGAGTACTCTTGGGTTTCATACGGCTTATAAGAGCTCTACTAAGACGCGTACAGCTTCAGGATATTGTGAATGCGGCTACTCGGTCAATCAGACATCTGCTTCCTCCTTTGAAATCTTCACCGACCTCTTCGAGACCGATTTCCTGCATAGTGCAAATCTGACCGGGGCTGGCTGGATTCCGCAGCAATACAATATGACCTCCGAGGCCGCTCGAGGTCCATACGGGAAGCAATTCATGGTTTCGAATGTCGTGGCAAACCCACTGAAGGACAAATATTCCTGGACGGGTAACAGTATCAATGGAGGTGACGCGGGCCTCCAGCTTTGGGTACGGGCCAATGATAGCGACGGCTTGATCGGGTCTGCGGAAGTGGCAGCACAACGGACAGACTTGTTGTACGGAAGTTTTCGAATTGGAGTGAAGATGTCTGGTGATTCAGGGACATGTGGTGCCTTCTTCTGGGTAAGGGGATGGTAAAACGGCCGATATTATTCCCGCAAGGATGACTGACTTGTGGTTGCAGTTCAGAAATAACTCTCAAGAGATCGATATGGAATTCCTCTCGAAACAGTTCAATGACTCAAGCAGCGCCGTAAACCTAGTACTTCAAACGCCTCTTTCTATGGCAGCTGGCTTTGACGCGTCCAACACCGCAGATTTCAGAGTCGAGGCACTGCCGTTCAGGCCAGATAAAGAGTTTCATGAATATCGATTCGATTGGTCTCCGGAAAAGGTATCGTTCTACGCCGACGGGCAATGGCTTCACGATATGACACGTTATTCCCCAAACAGCCCTGGACACCTAGTACTGAACCACTGGAGTAACGGAGATCCATTGTGGTCAGCGGGTCCTCCACAAAGTGATGCAGTTATGACTGTTTCCTATATCAAAGCATACTTTAATTCGTCAGACCCCGCACGACAAGAAGCATATGCAGCACGCTGCCCAACCTTAAATCCAAATGAAGTCTGCGAAATTCCTAGTCAAACAACACCACCTGACACTTCCGGCGCAAATGGCAACCAGACTGCGCATACGTACTTTTTCTCTCTGGACACAGGTCATACGCCGAACCAGACTGTTTATAATGCAACGAATGCCACACATAGTGGAGCGACAAGCATATTAGAAGCTTCACGATCGGTTTCCTTGTTGGCTGGCATGCCCCTGTTCGTAGTAATTCTTACCTGGACATTCGCTCTGTGAGCGTTCTAGAATCCGTTCGGTGAGCCAGCGATAGAGTCGTTTGGAGACGTCAGATCGGGTTTGTGTTTTACATGAACAAAGCGGTGTGCTGTTTTACGGAGTAATGGCGTTTTTAATGACTGAAAGCGGGATTGTGTTCTGGGTTCTGTTGCTCTCGCATGCTGTGCTTGCAAGAGCGGCGAACTTGCTGCGTGTCATTATGTCCAATGCGTTTTAGTAATTTCGCTGTATTATATTCGGGAGGAGTGTCTTTTCTTATGATTATTGCTAGCAGCTTACTGTCATGCATTTTTATTGTGGCAGTTTTCTTTCCCGCCACATTAGCTGGCATGGCGGGTGGATGCTCTATGCTATCATGGAGGCTACGCTTTGTAAGAGTAATTAGGTATTTGAGATATGTAGTTGTACTATTGCCTTCATTGACTTGCGGAAGAACTACACCATCTTGTCAACTCTGGTTGAAAGCGTGTGTCGATCTTGGTGATCAAACGGCGGAATTTATCCCTTGACCCGGTGTGAGGATATGCGTAAGCCTTAGGAACACCAAATAAATCTAGCTTTCTAATTGGCTACTTCCTTATCGATAACTACAGGATGAATTCCACCGTGTTAAGGGATACCTCTTGAAGTAATAAGTAGGCCACTACTAGTCATTAAACGATACGCATACATTCCCCACCAAACAGGCTTAGATCGTTCCTCTTCAGGTTATTAAAACGTCACGTGTGTTTGACTTATATGTATCTACGTCGCGAAAATCAAACTTTTAAAATGCAACTTTTGTGACTGCACCACCTCAATCAAGTCTTGATTTCAATTATAGTATTGGTAGTAGAGTTTAAATTAAAGTTGGAGTGCACCAAAGGACCCTTCAGTAAAGTCCTGCTGAAAGGGCAAGGCCCAACGACCGCTGTAAGCCTATGAAATATTGCCGCCAATACTTAACACTTGGCAAGTTATCTGCAGAGGCATCTTAACTTCTACCACTATTCTCGCCACCTGTAATACCACTTATAATACTACCTCTATACTCCTGAGTTAATTAATTGGATTGCGCAGTGACTTGTGAGGCAGTATGCGAACTAATTTGGTTGCTGCTACCTCCACTTGTCGTCTGCGAGCTGCCTCCGCGGGCGCGCCCGCGCCCACGCCTCCGGCGTTAGTTTTTGGGCGGAATTTTGACACCGCATAGCCCTGCCCTTTTGCGAACTCGTTGATATTATTAAGGGCAAAGTTTGCGCAATCGTATAGCTTTAACAGAGGTGAGTTGAGAGCCATGGCAGATGTGGGGAATGTAGGGCAAATGCGAGGTGTTGATTTGGGTAGGGGCGCGCGACAGTTGCGCGCGGACACACGTGATGTTCTAACTTGAAGAGGAAGAATCTAAGCCTGTTTAGTGGGGGGTGTGCGCGTATCAATTGGGGGGTGTGCGCGCAGTAATTAGGGGGTGTGCGACTAGTAGCGGCCTAAGTATAACCATTTTAACGTATTTTTACCTACTTTTTGGGTACAAATGTACGCATTTTGGTTAGCGCGATCAACACACGCTTTCAACCGGATGCGCCAGGATGGTGTAGCATGGTTCTATGCACCCCTGGCAGCCCGTTTTGGCACTATGGCGCTGAACCCTGCGACACATCTTCGTGTCCAAAGTTTCCGACAGAATACGAGCGATTTGCGAGATCTGGGAAAACGCCATGAGGCGCGAAGTTTGGCCATGGACGCCAGCTCTGCACATATTCGAAGTCTCGCTCAGAGGGGGCGTTTGTTGCCGTCCCCTAATCGAGACGGAGATTTCAGGTGGACTCCAGGGTGAAGGGATCAGCCAACCGGGTAGCAATAGGTGGCAAGGCAAATTTCGCTTGGCAATAGATACACCGTCATGATGGTTACAACCGTTTCTCCAAGCTGAGATTGGGCTTGACGCCGACGCTTGGTCCTTGATCAGCCAGTAATGCTGCCGTGTGCAGGTGCCCTAATGCAGGTGTATTTGTATGCTCTCCCTTCAATATCTCAGCCTCCCGACAGGTATCCACTTTCCAACATAATGTCCGTGTACTTTGTGCTTTCTTCTGCTTTCGCCGTCTTCCAGCGTTGCTTCTCTTCTCCATCGTCCATGCTTTGATTGATTCTCTGCGCCTTCGGACTCTTCCGTTGACCGAAGTCTTTCCACTTTTTCCAGTCGCTCTTTCGGCCTTGATCTCAGTCACTCATTGTTGTCTTCCCCTAAAAAATACTTCCGCTCCTTACCGTTCCCCCGCTCCGACTCCGAAGCTGTCTATGCAATCCTGTGTTACTGTGGAAATATCCTAGTTGCATTATTCAGACACTCGTTGCATTCTGTCGCTCGCTGAATTCCCGGTGCTCAATTTGGCACCGCTAGGTTACCACAATAGATTGTAACCGTCCACTCATTCTAACGGAGATTTCCCTGACTTTGGCAACGTCGAACGCTCTTTCTCCCCCTCAGATCCAGACCTAAGCAATCAAGCTTTCACTCACTTATCAAACTCCTGTTTTGATTCAGAGAATCATATCAGGACTGACATCACCTTGGCGGCGTGTAACCCAAGTACCAGCCAACCTTAACGGCACCAAAAAACGTGAGCCCAGAGCTCTTGAGCCTAGACCAATCCAGCTCTACCACCTCAAAACTGTACATTCTCTGGAGTACATAGGACGCTCCCTGTTGGACCTTCGGATAGTCCTCCGATCGAAACACTTGGATAATTTACCAGCACTCACAATCACAATGCGGTTCTCAACTTACACATCACTCCTCCTACCTGCCCTCTCAGCCTGCTCAGTCTTATTTCCTCGCCCAGCATACTCTCCCTCAGTCTCAACAATACCAAGCACGCCTACCGTCTCTCTAGGAAATGCGACAGCACCTCCTATTGCGGCAGCCACGGCTGACCCTGCTGACCCGAACCTAGAGTAAGCCTCCTTAATTTAATCCCTTAAGACCTCCCTTCCCCAAGCCGCACCACTAACACACCCGCCTCACCAGACTCCGCGAAATCGTCGCTGGCGCCGCAGCCACACTCACGCAGACGGCCGCGCCGGACGTTACTACGCAATGGGTCGAAACCACCATCGGCGGCGTCGTCACCTGGGTCGCACACGTCTACACGCAGACGTTCGTAGCGACCCCTAACCAGCTGCCGGGGCCCGGCAAGGGCGAGATCGGCATGGGCACGCTTACGGGGCAGGTGGGCGTCACGAAGACGGTGGATGCCGGGGCTGTGGAGACGGCGAGAAGCATGATGTGGAAGAAGGGCGTTATAGCTGCTGGAGCGATGGTGGTCGGGCTAGTGGTGTAGTAGCGGCCTCTGAACCGGTTGCGAAACACGGGAGGGTGTGGTTTTGGATACGCCGGCCCTTTTGGATCAACTCAGCCCAACCCTGAGATATTGATGGGGCTCTTTGCGAGCAGTTTGGATGAGGAGAACGCGAACCTGCCTACCTGCTTTCTTTGCGGGACTCGGATTGAATGCATTTTCCGCAATGACGGCCTCGCTCTTCCCCTCCTCGACTTTGACGACGGAAACGCAGCAGCTTTTATCTTCGCCTCGGGAAACTGTCTACATGTTTTACCTGCGACGACTGGCGGCTTTAGATTCAGACCTTATGTGTTTATTTACTATGTCCCTGCGTTTTTAAAGCGAGGCGCTGAAAGACTAGGATTTTACAGCTGGATTTCTCTATCAAGAATTTCTCTTCGTCTCTTTGCGTGTGCCGAGCATGTGCCGAGCGTCTGGCCACAGCGATACGAGCGCCTGGTGTGCTGCGCGGTATCAGACCTCTGTCTCGCACTGAGACTTGGATGGTCTGGCAGCGCACTAGTTATCGCTTTTATGGGCAGTTCTCACGGTGCGCTACTCGACGTCATACGAGGCATTTTGTGTACAGCTGTATCTAATAGCGCCATCCTTTCCCCCTCCAGCGACATCCTTTTGAGGCGGATAGCGGGATCGAAGCTAGATAGCCACAGGCGTCGAAAATAGCTCATGGAGATTAATCAAACCCAATCGCCAAACATGAATATAAACACAAACACAAACATAGCCACGCATAAGCTTACGTCTGACAGCTGGTGGACAGCGTGCCATGCATGCATCTGTGCATCCAACCCATAGCGCGACTACCGAAAGCGGTCTCTGCATGTCTCTCGGTGAGCCGGTCTCGAGCTTGGCATAGGGGATGCCCGCCACGGCGTTGCTTTGCTAGGGCACTCCCGAGACATGGCGGAGGGCTTGTATAGTGGCGCGGTCCGTTTTCGTGCGGCACGAAGGACTTTGAGACACGGGTGGGCCCGGTACGGGTTGTGGATATATTGTATTCGCACAGGGGGATAGGGGAAGTGGCGGGCGCCTCAGGAGACTTTGGCGTCCTGTCGCGCCACATTTTGGGCTGCCTTATCGATTAGGCAGCGTAGGGGCGGGAGGTGGTGAGAGCGGTAGTGGAGAGGAGGGGGTTAGGGAAGGGTATTTGAGGGGCCAAGAGAAGGGTGTTTGGAGAGGATTAGAGGTGCCAAGTACTATTATTTTTGATTACAAAAAGAGAGTTGATGTTAGAGCGGTCGTTGGCCGGTCGTTTTGCTCAATTAACCAATAGAGCGCTGCCAAGGTTCTTTATCAGCTCTGTATATCACATCAACGACCTCCACGACCTCATATTGTAGAATATCAACTTCCTCACCTCCAACCACTTCAATCTCTCAACAACAACTCCTCCCACCCACCGACAATACCACCACCACAGCCCTCTCCTCCCTTGTCCGACCCCTCCACGCTCACCAACGACCTCCCCCGCTCCCCGATTCCACTCACAGCCATACTCCTCCCTCCTCCGCCTCCCCGCCTCACTCCGCAACCAAATCTACACCTCCTCTGCCCCTCCCTCCACAACCCCTACAGTCGCAGCCGCAATCACAGCATCACCAGCACCCCCTTCCCTCCAGGAACCCTCCGCCCTGCCCTCCCGACCGCCCTCCTGCACTCCGCACCTGCACTCTCCCGCGCGCCCCGTAGCCGCTCCTCCCGCCTTCGCGCGCATCGAGCGCTGGCGTGTAGCCGTGCGGCCGGGTACGGATGCCGGGTTTGGTACCGCGGAGTTTTTGGAGGTCAGTGTTTGGCGGCATTTGAGGGGGTGGGGGAGGTGAAGGTTTGTGGGTTGGAGGGGAGGATGAGGTCTGTTGAAGGGGAGAGAGAGGAGGGAGTAGGATCTGTGGGTTCAGGGGGGCAGTATGGTAGGAAGGGGAAGTGGTGGTGAGCGGAGACGGTGGGATTGGATTTTGGGCTTTTGAAGGGGGTTGGGAGAGGTGGAGGGGAGATGGGTAGAGGTGCGTGCTGGAGAGTTCTGGGAGATAAACGGGTTGTGAGGTGGATAGATCGGAGAGACGGGTATCTCTTTTATGTATAGAACTGATACAGTATAACGTTATTTACAGTATAGACATCTCTCACTCACCCCATAAACCCTCCAACTCCAATTTCAGTCTCTCGTCTCGCTCCTGCCTCACCTCACAACTCATCCCCTCTCCTACTCGCACATAAAAATTTCTGGAACAGTCTCGGAGCTCGCCGCCCCCAAAAAATCATGTGTCTCACGATCTACATCCTTGGCAATGTCAGTAATGCCCCCGAAACCCGAGACCGGCGCGCGGGTACCTGCACGTAAGCCGCTGATCCCTGCTCCGTGCCCTTACCAACAAAAAAAAATTCCTCGTGGCAGCCTCCAGATGCGGAACTTCTCCTTCGTGGCAGAAGTGGAGCCCTGCTCGAGGGTTAGGGCTTTAAGGTTACACGCGGCGCTGGGCTGACGGGGTTCCGGGTTTGAGAAGAAAAAGTTTTTTTTTGGAGGTGCTGATGGGCCCTGTGCGGGCTGGATGGCTGAATTTTCACCTGGTGGAGTTGGGGGGAGGGGTCGTGGATAAGCGCTGTGTGAGGGATGGGTGAAAGGGCGTGGTTGGTGGAGACGACACTGATGTGGTTTGGGAGTCAGCTGTCACTTTCAGGTTGTGAGTGAGTTGTGTTTATTGAGCATCACCAGAGTTGCGAATATCCCCATGTTTGATTGATCACGAAGAAAGTTGTAGAGCAGGCTTGACAATAATAATACACTATCGATTGGACCTGTACGAAATTACTTTTCCTCCACAGCGCCCGACATAAAACCCAAGACCAAGAGGAGCTCATATGTGGCTCAACTCATGCTGCTTAACTCATGCCGCTTAAAACAAATGCACACAACTCGCCCGCTGATAAATCGCCCCAAGAACGCCTGGACAAATGGCTCAATTCCAGAAGTGAGTCCATATACGACGGCCTCTCAGAACACCGGGAAATGGTATTCAGCACGGAAGATTGAGCATGAAATTTGCAAGCAAAGATGTTGAATAAGGAAACAAGGAAGCGAATACGCTGACTTGTCCTGCACGGCAGGGGTGCGAGTTGGGTATATCCTCCGAGGCCGACCGAGAACATGCATGCGCTTTGAACGTAATGAGATTCGTGAAATTGTGACCGCTGTAGGAAGGTGAGGGAGATGATCGTCAACGATCATGCTGGGTTGGGGGATTTGCGATGAGTGCGAGGTGAATTGGTCACTCTAGACGGAGACGGTCGACTTCGTTGTCCAGCTCCTCGATGTTGAAATCTTCCATCTGGGTGTAGGTTGGCGGAGAAGCAGGGACATCCTCGTACATTGGAGGTTGCTCCTCATCCCATGAAATACCCAATCCACTCCGCTCGGAGAGGACGATATTGAATTGCATGCGCAAGACGCGTGCAGCCCCAGTCGGTGTGGCCTGGTTCGGTTTCTTCAGCGATGCCCACTCCTCCGCAACCACCATCTCGATGATAAGGCTGTGAGTAATCGAGAGGCCATTCGGGCTCTCGACGTCGCAGAGGGGTTTAAGGGCAGTGTTTACCGCAGCCTTGAATTCGACGTCCGCGTTTCCCTCCTCGAAGTCGGTTTTCCACCCGCTCTTGACTTCCTCGTGGGCAATGACGCGCATTTCGTCGTGAAGGATACCTTTGCCCTCGCCACCGACTTTCTGGGCATGCTTGTGGCAGGCGGGAGAGACGAACTTCTGGTTTTCCTCAATGCGCCAGCTCAGTTTCCGTAATCTCCATCGCGTCAGCGCATCCCTTGTCTTGGTGTTCAATCCCGACAGGCGCATCCCCATCCCAAAATCGCCAATGGGGTGGATGACAGGTGGGAGGGTAACGTGAGCAGTGAGGTCGGTAGGAGGGAATACCCGAATTGAGTGCTTGTCGTTGCCCGGCATGACTGCGCGTTTGATGTTGATGCTGCGCTGATAGGTGATGTTCTCACCGGTCGAGGAAGTGGCAACCGCAGCAAGATGATAATCGAGACTAGCTAGAGAGCCGTGCGTAGTAGCTGGCAGATGGCCGGGAAGCAGGTAGGAGAAAGGGAAGGAGTGATCGCCGTGTTTGAGCGGTGTTGGCGCCTTCAGGAATTCCCATTTATATATTTCTGTGATTTGCGTAGTACAATCAGGACAATTGTGCGAAACTGGTTTCTTTGTGGTGACGGTCGCCAGCAACCGCATCTCAAACTTCTCAAATGTCACCGTCGGATCGGTGACTTGAACTTTGAGTTGTCCTGAGAAGAGGGCGCCGGTGGAGGATTGGGGCTGGTTGTAGAAGACCAATGGCGGCGACTCCACCTCCATGTCCATGTTTGCTGGTCTTTTTGGATCAATTTTTGGACTTTTCTTGTCAGAGTGGTGTCGCCCTGTAAGGGTGTGGCGTTTCAGGTGGTCCATTGTTATGCGCTCCTGAGATCGTTGTGGTGGTGGTGGGTGGATTGAATATGGAGGAAGCAGTGGCGGGTCGTGAGCCTTGATATCAATTTTTGTTGACGATGACGAAGGTCCTGCCCTCACAAATGCAAGGAGTCGGCCAGGCATGGCCGGCGCGGGCAGGTTGATCCGGGGAAATCAGGTGATTTTCTTTTTTTCTTGTTGGCGGAAATGACCCAGGCGCGTCAGCGGTTATTGTGGCGGCGAAATCCGATGTGGCTCAGTTCTACCAGTGAGTTTTTATGCTGGAGTAATTGGTGTAAACACGCGGGGAGCAAGAACATATTCTGGAGAAGAAATCAGAGTCTCAGTGAGCACCGAGGCTGGGGAACTGGAGCTCTTGTATCCTCCGCAGCCACACGTACATAATGGAAACTCCTGAGTGGTGTTGGGGCTGTCGGTGAGAAAATCTGATGACACTCTGATGTGATCCTTGGTTTGCAGTACGCTTGTCCACAGCCGCTCCACGCCCGCCTGATCCAAGCTTTTTGCCAGCTGCGCCTTAGCCAGGAGGATGGCACTGCTCTGACCCTTGACTCCCATAGCTGGCCCCGAAGCTGGGCCCATAGCCGGCCTCACCGCGGCCTATGAATTGTGGGAGGAATGTCCTGGCCTCGCAATTCGACGGCTAGCAGTGTGCTCCCCCCTGGCAACCTACTGCACCGAATAATACCTCTTCGTCAATTCCCCCCTTCCGTGTAACTACAGCTAACCACCTGATCACCAACCGCACAGGAATACTGCTGGTTGCCGGTTGCTGGTGCATGACCTCGAAAGAATTGCCTCTCGTCAATTTCCCTCAGCGCGCCCTGGCGAGGCGGTACGTCATCCGGACTCGCCAGAGCCGTTGGCTTCGTGCTTGCCGGTGGCTTGACTCTGCTGGAGTCCCCGGCAGAAATTACCCGCTGGCTGGATTGTGAATGCTACAGTAATTGTCGCAGCCGACGGGAGGCGAGAGCACGACCGCTTGCTTGCTTGGATGACGCTCGTCTGACACGTTTGAACCTCTCGCGGACTCTCTTCCCCGCAATATGGCGCTGCTGGGAGGCCCGGTTCGGCGTTGCTGATGCCATCTCGACAACTCCACGGAGACAACCAAGCACAATGCTCTTCCAGCCTGCTGACAGCACTGCGAGGCTCGAATTCGTGCATCTCTTACCTCATCCATCGCCTAATGCAGTATGGCGACATTGACATGTACGATGACTCTACACTGCAGGCACGTGCTGTTAGGTAACAGAAGCAAATTTTCTAGTCTTCGTGTCCAATGCCTCATGCACGCCTCAGTTCATCATCTCAATCAATTATTCACGGCAATTTCACCCGCCAGCAATTGTATCGGCTAGAACGGCATTCCGACTCTGGCCTCCCGGCTGGTGGAGAGGTCGAGTAATAGCTCCACTGCGGATATGCCCTCCCCTGTAATCCTGGGCGGCTCTGTTAAACCATTACTCGATTCTGACTGTATCCATCGTGTCAGCATCCCCCAATTCAGAGCCGAATTTCCGTTTCCATCTACTCCTTCGTCGGGGTCCACCGACGGCAACCTGTTTCCAAACATATTCTCTACTTTGGTCTAGAAGTTTCTTTTCATCGCTTCCCTCTCTGGACATCTATTTGTCTGCCGATCCCACAACACTCCACAGGAGGACCAACAACATCTCAGCTTCGTACGTGTATACCACACCGACGAACTACTGTGATTTGTTGAATAGTGGCAATTGGACAGTTTCCCTTTCAATTCGAGTCAGCCATCGATTTTGTTGAGCTGTCTTGCAGTTTTGAGGACCTGAAGAGTCCTCCAACACATCTACCACAGCCTTTGCTGACACGTAAGACATGGGTTCGGGCATTCAGGCAGCATGTAACTTGAATGGATCGTAGAATTGTCCACTAGTTGAGTCATCCCTTGCAGTTTCACCGTTGTCCGAACCAGACATTTCATCCACATCTTCAGGGACAACAAACATGCTTTGAATCGTGGCAACATCCAAAAATATGCAAAATCAAGAACCTCACAGTGGAGTCTCCTCGTTCTTATCATCTCAGCCTATCAGCGTTGACTATCCCCGCATTTCAGCTCAGCCAAAAACCTTCAGCCCTACCAACGAGCATAAACCAAACCCAACGTAATTGGTCCAACGCATCTTAATAAATGCCTGATCCCAATGAACTGTGGCTAAGCTTAAAACTAGTCTAAGTCTAGTTCAGCTTTGGAGGTGCGGTAACACAGCCTCATGTGCTGCATCATCACCTAAAAAGGCGTTCGGCCCCCAGCTCAGCTGTAGAAAGGGTCACCAAATCAGAATTCCCACCAACACATTGGGATGAAAGGGTTGGAATCTTGCAGCGCTACGCTTACACTGCTCAGCCAACAATGCAAACATTCAAGCAACATTGAAGCACGCTGGGGACAGCTGACGACGGCATTAGCCGCGATTTTATTGTAATCATTGCGGTTCCAGGAGAGGGCTCAGTGGAAAGAACCCCGGCTCTTCCCATCTCGATTACCTGCGTAAAATACTCCGGTTGGTGGCTCCTTACCCAGATTACCGGGACACAACTCTCCGTGTGTCAGCCGGCATTTGAGGCTATATGTTGTCCTAATTGGCACTGCCAATGACCATAGAACAAATGCCACACCCTCCTAAACATCAACACAATCGGCGAATTAACTATAAGTGAAGTCTAGGCGCTGCTTACTCAATATTCTAACGTGTTTTATCAGTCATCCGGTAATATCAGTCATCCAGTAGCCCCAAAAACCACCAAAAATTGGAAAAACTGCACTTTGATATTTCGACAACGGCTTAATAATAAATTCCAAAATTTTATAATTAACCTTTTATACCTATTTTAAACCTCTTATTATATTTAAAAAATAATCTATTAAATAGCTCTAAAGATATTGCAATTTAGGTTAAGATTGGGGACCAAAACCCGATATTTCACTACCGGCCAGGTAACAGCCAGGCTTATTACGCTAGAATTTTATTAAGAGTCTTAATATAGGTACGAAAGGCTAATTATAAAATTACAAAAATTTATTATTAAGCCGTTGTTGAGATATCAAGGTGCAGTTTTTCTAATTTTTGGTGGTTTTTGGGGCTACCGAATGGCTGATAAAACACATTAATTATACGGCCCTGGCTTAAGTCATTCCTAAGGCTTCTTAGCTTCTGTATGCCTAGTCATGGAAGTTTCAGAGCGGGGATGCTAAGATGCGAGCCTCGCAACACAACGGTGACGTCTTTTTTATAGAGCAATTGCGACAATCGCAGCATGCTGAATCTTAGAAAAGGGTACCTTCAAACCACATCCATCACACTGACGGAGTGGAGCAAGTCAGCGGCGTGAACATGAATACTATCACTAAAACAGCCATTCTCTGCTGACACGCGTTCGTCCTTAATAACAGTTTGATTAAGAGAACCATCCACTTAAACCTACCATAAAGCTCCAAACGTGTCTAAGCCATAGCTCTCGATTCAACTGGCGAAAAGAAAGCAGAGCCAACCGAGAATCTCCAACCGGTCCACAACTTACCCGTCAAGATACGACCTTCATCATTTCTCTCATCGAAGCACACTCCCAACACGGGGCACACTGGAGCTAGCGAGCCTGCCCCACATTCCCAGAATATGAGCTACGAAGACGCCTTTCGGCATCACTTGGGTATCAGCCCGAGCCCATCTAATCAGTTTTTAGCGTTACCATCCCCTAAGCAAAAGGAATGCGCATCCTCAGATCTAGCAAACGTCGCGTCAATCACCGCTTCACCATCGAACCCACAACACCGGAAGCGGAGATGGAGGTCACGTATTGCCGCTTAATCCCTTATATACAAATTTCCCTGGGAACGAGCGGAACCAGCCTAGCCCAAACATACAACAGCCCAACCCAGCCAGAAAAAAGCGAGCGGAGAGGGGGAGGTATCCTTAAACCAAAATCCAGTCATTATCCACACGCATTGCCAACCTCAAGGAAGCCCCCAAGCCGCGCAGGACAGTTGTAGGCGTCGTTTACTACACATGGCGAGTGACTGTTTGTGTTTACTATCTCCTCGTTTCGTCTGTTCGATTACCCCGTTACGCTCGTTTCCATCTCCAGTCGCTTGTTCCAGTATGCTCATCCCACTCATCCCATTGCACCCTCCATCCCTAGTCTAATCCAGTCCAATCCAGCCCAATCCAACCCAACCCAAACCTCACTCAAACCACCCCGCCCTTCCCACTCTCCCACCTCCCCCAACCATCATCCTCCTCCTCATCCTCCTCATCCCCCCCAACCTCCGGCTTATGAATCCTCACACACCACAAGAACCAATCCTCAACCGGCAGCAAATTCAACAAAACCCCATTCCCGCGCCACGCGACCCCGCACACCACCGCGCCCGCCACAGCATCCAAGACGAAATGATTCGCCGTCGCCACGATCGCGACCAGAATAACCGCCGGATACGCCACCCCCAGCGCCACGCACGCGGCGCGCCGCCAACTCGGGACCCTGCACCGCAGCAGCCGCGCGCCGGTCCGCGGCACCCTGAGCACGAGCACTCTCCCCCGCGCCTGCATCTGCATCTGCTTCTGCGTCTGCGTCTGCGTCTGCGTCTGTGCCAGCGGAATCGACATGACCGTCAGCCCGATCAGCAGCGCGTACCCGAAGTGCAGGCTCGGCATCGCGGCGTACTGGTTGCAGAAGCGGTTCTGGGTCCAGACGGAGCTCTCGCCCGCGCTGCCGTGGACGGTGTCGACGAAGCCGTAGCTGCGGGCTTCGGTGCCTGAGGGTCCGGTGACGTTGGGGGAGGACAGGAGGCGGGGTGGCATGCAGGGCCACAGGGTGAAGATGGTGAAGGCGAGGAGGTTGCAGGTGGCCATTGTGCGGCGGCGGGCGGCGTAGAGGGCGGGGTTGGCGCGGGCGGCGCTGGTGCTGGTGCTGCTGGCGGTGGTGGTGGTGGGGGAGGAGGGGAGGGGCTTGTTAGCGAGGGGGACGGTGCGGTGCGCGCGGGTGCGAGCTGGGGTGGTAGTGGTGTAGTAGTAGAGCCCGACGAGAAAGAGGATGGTCCCCGGAATGTGGATGAAGGAGTAGATGCGGTTAGTCCAGTGTAGGAGGGTTGGGTGCGCCAGGAACCAGCGCTGGACGGCCAGCTCGTGGAAGATGTGCAGGGATTGCTCTAGTTGGATCAGCTGCAGCGCGTGGCGGCGCGCGACGTGCACGGTGCCTTCGACCAGCGTTACGGCAGTGAAGGCGCGGCCGAGCTGGTAGACCTGCAATTCCCAAGAGAAATCAGCTCTTGTTCAGCAATTGGACTTGGGGTGTGGACTTGAAGTGTGGAGCTAGAATGGAGGGGTTCAGTGTGAAGTTGGAAGTAGCAAGAGGCGAGCTCTTGGGAACGCCAGAGCTCTAGAAATAGTTTGGGGAACGGGGAAGAGAGCACGCACCCAGTATATCAACGCCCAATACCACGCCTCGACTAGAAACGGAAACCGCCGCAGCAACCTACTCAGCAGCCTCCCCCGAAACACCCGCGTATCTGGCGTCACGACCTCCCTCCTCCACCCCAATAGCCCTACCTCACGCTTCCGCCACCGGGCCTCCTGTCTCATGAGAAGTGATGGTGAAGAGCACCGTGCGCCGTCATCGGAGGAATAGGAGGAGTAGGAGTAGTCGCTTAGCAGGCCGTCCGTCGTCACGGGGCTGCTCTGCCCGCTCTCGAGACTGTCGGGCGAGGAGCAGCGGGCGTCCGCGAATGCCTTTATGGTATTGCGGCTGTGTCGGCGCCGCGAGAGGCGGTAGGCTTTGTTGCGGTTTATCCAGGTCCCGCCGAAGAGTAGCATCACGACGACGAGCGGCTCTATCAGCCCGCCGAGGCCCATGGTGGGTGGTGTGTGTTGCCGGTAGCGGAGGTGGGTGGGAGTGGTACGAGCGGTGGAGTGAAGATGATGATTTGAGGAATTGTAGGACGTGAGGATAGGTATATGGCTCTGGTAGGTTTAATTCCCGTGATGGGTCTCGAGGTAATGTTTAGTTAATTCCTGCTGGTGGGGCACGTTGCGGCAGGGTAGCTGATCCTGTCGAAAAAGATATGGTAAGGATATGCAGGCTCGCAAAGACTATCGGGAACGGTGATGTATAAGAAAGAGGTGAGGTGAGGAGAGGATGAGAGAGAGCTGGACAGAGAGAGGGAAGTGAGTAAGTGAGTAAGTGGGTAAGTGGTGAAGGAATAAATTAAGAGGTAGGAAGCAAGCGGAGATTAGAGCAGTGGTGACAATTAAGGCCGCTGAATGGTGATTGTTTAGTCAAGTTGGCTAGCTGGCTGGCTGGCTGGTCGGCCGTTATTCTAAGCAAAGCCTCCGAGAGACCAAATCTGGACGGCGCTTGATATGACCAATTGCATCATAGCTATTGTCTTTCGCTCTAGTCAGGCAGCGAGAGGGCGAAGGATCAGGAAAAACGGCGTTCGTATCTTCTCGTCACGGCTTCTGCAGTTGCCAACATGCCGTGAACAACGCCCATTTGCCTGCGCCATGGCTGGGCCATTGAGGCTATTGGTGGTGGTCGTCGGGGGCCTGGGGTTGTTTGTTGGCAAGAAGGCAGGCCGGTGACATGGGCAATCATGGGCAATCATGGGGAAGTGGTAAGGCCGTTTGGAGCTCGGTGGTAGTCGAGCACGCGACCGGCTCTTGCCATCCTTGTATCTGATGCATCTGATTAACCTCTCCTGGTCTAGCGGCCGACCTTCCCGTGCCAAGAACCTCGGACCCGAGTTCTGATATCGACCAGGAAAATCTCGGACGAATCAGCGGAGGAGAGATCGGATGGATTAGTTAGATCGGATTAGATGGGATGAGATGGGGCCGTCTTCTCGGTGGAGCTTGCTTCCGCGCTTCCGACTGTCAGAGAGTCGCTTTTATACATGGCTCTTTGTAATAATGTAAACCCTAGTGATTTGCTCTAGCTCTATGCACGCCTGTGCGATGTGATGCTAGGTTTAATCACACCCCCCCGCTGTCGACGATCTCTGGCAGCGCATGTGGCCCTGTACATGTTCATCACTGCCTGCTTGTAGCTCGAGCAGCTCTCAAGCCTTTGTAGAGGGCAGCAGGGTGAGCTTCTCGAGCGACGATCCCTACATCAAAGCTTTTTTCCGCCCCACTACTTTTGACAACCTCGGATCGGAGATGCGATTAGACAGCAGAGATAGCCCGCTGCTGGTGCTTAGAAAGCGCGTTTGCTGTTCATGGCGCGGATGCCGCATATGGATGCTGGGATGCATGCTAAGGAATCCCTTGCTCTGAACGCCGTCCTCGCGGCTGTTGATTGTTCGAGAAGATAGATTGCTAAGCTATGACACGGTCGGATGGTGCCACAGCGTGCTGCCGTGGCCCAGCTTGAGAGTCTTTGGCTAGGTTTTGCATGTGGGTAGGTGCTTGAGGCATGAAAGTTGCCTGAGGTGTACGGAGAAGTGGTCATTCGATTCAGCACGGGCTGCTCTTCAAGCATTATTCGTATACACGCCTAACCGTTTGTGCTACCGTCTATCATGCTACCTTCCCATTATGAAGTTATCTGCTTTTCAATTCTCTGGTTCTCCTTAGTTCGGTTTCTATATCTCATGCATCAATAAAGTGTGCACCCGATTTCCAGTGTCTCAGCTGCACCCTCGTGAAATGGCTTCAGATACTCAAGACAACTGCACAGGGGCCTTCCTACATTACTGCTGAGATACTTCAGATGCTTATCTCAAGTGTATCTAAGGTGGTGATCAGTAAATGAATAGCTTGTCACACGTACGTCTTCATCAACAGCGTATGGAATGCTATGTAAAATTTGGAAGAGCATTATCACTGCAATTCTGAGATTTTTTACTGGCTACTCGCTCATCGCTTACCCTGCATAACATTGTCAGCCGCTCTCCCTCCGCAGCTCCTACCTTCACATCTCCCGTTCTCTATAGCTCGAGTGTAGTCTGGGTCATCTAGGATAAGGCGGAATACAGTGTGCTGAGAGCTTATGAAATTAAATCGCCAACCCAAACATGTTTTTTAACTAGCAGCTCAAAGAGTTTCTCTTCCCACACACCGGGGATATGAACGTACAGTATCACGAAGATATATGTTACCGTTCGTAATAACATCTAACATCAACAATCAAGAAAGGCATAAAACAACCGCAAACAAGGTTTAATAGCTTCATCTCTTCCTACTAGACTAGAAGAAAAGCCTTCGACTTATGAGAAAGGTACCAAACACGTACTCATGGACATTAGCAATCCTCGCACCGCCGGAACTCCAGGTGGCTATTATACCGTCTACCGATATGGCGCTATGCAAACAAAGGAGATGAATGAGAGACTCAGGAAAAAATAAAGAATAAGCGCCGGCCAGATGCTGCCACATGTTACCCACGTCCCAGCAGAGTAAGAAACGAACCGCCGCGAACGCCAAGCTTGCTAAAACGAGAAGACGCTGAAGCAGTAACAAAAGAGAGAAAGAAAAAAATAGTATCAACACCGAAAAAACATCCTCTCAACTCTCCCGAACAGCGGAATCAGATCCCCCGACTCACCAACCGGACAGGCGCTCAAGCACCCTCAACACACCATCTCGGCAAACGGCGCATTTTCCCGCAGGTCCTGCACCAGATCCTCCACGTTGCTCAAATACCGCCCCAGCATTCTCTGCTTCTCCTCCGTGCTCCGCGTCCCCTCACCCTCCTCCACCCCGCCGCCACCGCCCTCCGCTCCACCCGCCGTGCTCCGCCGCTCGAACGCGCCGAGCGGTTTGCTCGCGCTGCAGCGCTGCAGCGCCGCAGCCGTGTTGGGCGCGCTGGCCGCGGCGGGGGTCGAGGGCGTCTCGGGCATCAGGTAGAAGTAGAGGAACTCGAGCAGCTTGAGCTTGACGCTCTGCGTGGTGTTTGGGCTCTTGAACAGGCTCGTGATGGTCAGCAGGCCGTCGATGCGCTCGAAGGCGCGGGCGTTGTGCGGGTGCGCGAGGAGCGTGGTTACGAGGACGAGGAGCGTGCTGGATTGGATGGCCGGGCAGTTGAAGGGGTCGAGGAGGTCGAGGAGCAGGTTCATGTAGATTTCGCGGGAGAAAATGGTGCGGGAGGGGGGGTGGAGCAGGAGGATTCCCTGGAGGTTTGAGAGCGCGGAGAGGATCAGGATGTCGTTTTGACCGCCTGGGGACTGGTTAGTTGTGGTTGGGTTGGGTTGGGTCGGGGGGAGGCGTACTGCTGCTCATTCCTAGGAGGCGCTCGAGGCAGGATACTAGACGTGTTGCGACTAATAGTCGTGATGTCAGCTCGGTTCGTCTGGGATTTGTAGTTGTGGAGCTTTTACCGTTCCACTCGAAGCCCTCTTGTAACCTGAAGAACTCCCTGAATGCAGGATCCTCTGATAGTGTGCTCAGCTTCTTTGGTGACGTTGCGGCTTGCGGTTGGCTAAGAGTGATGGCAGATGCTCTCCGCTTGTGTGATGCTGCTGACGACTTCAAGCTTGAATTCGAGAGGCATATTTGCGCGAGCAGTCCCTCAATCTGTCGTAGCCCTTTCCGAGTCTTTGTGCTGTCTTTGGAGGAGATGTTGTCGAATGCGAGGGAGAGGAGAGCCTCCATCTTGAGAGTCTCAAGACGAAGTCTTCGTGGGGGATGTGGATCTAATTATGTAGGTGTGGAGATACCCGTACGATGTTGAGGTTGGGGTTAGAAAGACGGGAGGCCAGGAGGTGGAAAGTCTGGATACACATGCAGCTGCAACTTGCTAGCGAATTTCGAGCCTTAGTATTTCTCCGCAATTTTGGATGTGTGGGATTGGTAGGTGGGTGTTCTAGAATATTGCGTGGAAGGCTTGCGTTTTGGGAGAGTAAACACATTTGTTGTCATGGTGATAGATGAGGTGTCTTGCAACAACCCCTAATATCCACTACATTAAGACTTCATCCTTTCTTTCACCTGTATCTGCCTTACTCATACAATAATTAATTGTACGGCTATTTTTTGGTCGTGTTTGGTGTTTCTTTCTTCTGCAAGTCGAAATGTCTGAAACACAGTTGGACTTGGCCTGCGTTCTCCACCATTATTGCACCCACCCTCTCATAGGCAGAGACCCGCTGACAAAAGGCCTTGTGACAGAGGGCATCAATGCGCACAGTGACTAAAATGCTTCCTTTTCTCTGTTGAGCCCACTTGCAAGGCTCTTTTGTACTTATCGACGAGGCTGAGCAAAGCTTTTCCTAAGTGCTCCCAGGCCACTGCAGCCTTTCCCTAGCGAGGCAGGTGAATATCACCGGCAGAGTGACTTTAGCGAAAGCGTGTGGCGCGGTCACCCTTGCTTGCATGCCAAATGGCCTGAGTGGCTTCAACTTGCAGTCGACTAAGGCTAACTCGTACTTCAGCCGCTCTGGTAGGCTGCGCTGTGCAGCGTTCCTAACTAGTCTCAAACTACCGTCAGAGAGGTAGTCAGTTGCCTGAAACTATACCCTAGGTAGCTCGCAGAGTAGTTCTGTGCAGTTTCCCTTTAAACATGGATTATTGACATTGATTGTATCTTCAGTTCTTGCCTACCAAAGCCTTTTACATAAATTTTCCGGACTCTCTTTCATTGGTTCTTTGGCTATCAGAAACCTTGCTAACCCCTCAATCTTGTTTTCTATCAAATCAGACTTTCGTTACCAGAACACACAACACCCAAGAAGGAACATGCAACCGTGGTGGATGCCGAGTACGTTGTTCTGCTAGCTCAAACATCCATCACCGTCGTTAAACGATGTGGGAATTAGTTGCTAGAGCACCTTCGGTCATCATTCGATTTGCTGTATTTATACCCTTAGCTCTATACTCGGCCGACGCCAGCAGCCATTGGGATCTCATCCAGCAAAATGCCGTACTTCAACAACCTCCTTTTAGTCCTAATATCGCCCATGCAGAACGCCTTGCGGCGAAATGGGTAAGTAATCTGTCAGTCTATTTTTTTTTAAGGCCATTCACTCCGCATAAAGTCATCCTAATTCTTTTACCAGGGGGGAATTGCGCTTTACTGGAACTTCACAGTGTGGATACCATCTTGCCTATTCCCAGGGCCACTAGTATTCATCGTAGGGGTTTTCGATCTGACCCTCGCCATTATCATGGCTATCGCTGTGCACTTCCAGTCAGGCTACAGTCCCCATACCTATTCAGGATGTCGTTATGGTAAAGCGGAGACTTGGCAGGTGCCAGAAGGAACTCCCAGCTTCTTCACCGTTGCAGGCCAGGTAAATGCCACCAAAGCGTCGGCAGAGAAGATGTGTCTTGACTACGTCGAAGAATGGAAGTATGCAATTGCTATGGTGTAAGCGTCCATACGATTTATCCTTCAGACGAATCACCGTTGGTGGACTATGGCTAACTTTAATGAAAGCGTAATGTTTGCACTTCTCGCAGCCTGCAATATTATTTTTAGTTTGGCAGTAATGGCTGGTGCATTCGAGGATGGCTCTTACCGACGAAATAGGAGTACCCGCCAATGGGTCCTTGATACAATTCTCGCTACCCCGAAAGCGATTGTTGCGGTCTTTTGTTGCCTCGCACTAGTTCCGCCCTGCCTCTTTCGCTGCTTGCCCACTTGCATCAAGTCCAGAGCGCGCTTCGGTGCCCGCTATGTTGTGAAGACCGGCCGAAGAGTACCTTCCCCACGCGAGATCAAATTACGGCATATGCGACCGAAGAACTCAAAGTCTCGTTACGAGGGAGGTTATGAAGGGGAAGGCACTGCCTTTACGGATTTTCTCTGCTACGACGTGCTAGTACTCATAGCCCGGGATCTGCACTATGTGGATCTGGTCAACCTGAGTCTGGCTTCAAAGAGCGTCCGGGACGTCGTATTTCCTCGCTCAGATTTTGCCACTCGCTCCGAGCACTTCATGATATACTCCTGCGACGAACTCACCAAGACCCAGTGCTGGGTCTGCATGATACAAGTCTGCAACGTAAGCCTGACGCCCAGATCCTCCCGTTCACCCACAAGCTAACACTGACCCGCAGTCCTGCGAGATTCAACGCCCGATCCGAGAAACCTCACTCACCTTCCACCTCGACGTCTGCAAAATGTATTGCTCGAGCTGCTACTACACCCACGTGTGCCGCTCCACCCTCAACTCGCACACCAGCACGAAATGCGGCTGCGCGCCGCGCGACCAGCCACCGTCAGCCTGGTCCGCGCTATGGCGCACGCCGGCGCCGCATGTTCTGCCGCAGCTCCGCCATCCGCACATCTGCCGCCTGTGCAACATGATGGACGACCAGATGCTGCTGTCGCTGCGCGAGGCGCGGTCGAAGGCCGAGATGCGCGACCTGGCGCGGCAGCCCGACTGCTCCAAGTGCGCGCAGGTCCTGCCGCCGAAGGGCCCGAGGTGGTGGGTCTGCACGCGCTGCACGAAGGAGTGCAGGAGCCATGTGCACCCGCCTTGGGGGTCTAAGACTGTGAATTGAGGGGGGTAGCTTTGGTGATGTGTTATGATTGATGTTTTTTTTTCTTTGCTTTGTGGGTGTCACGGCCTTGCTTAATACGCGGCATTTAGGAGAGAAGCGTTTCGCTTTTTTTGGTCCTTTTCGTATATGGTTTAAGAGTGGCTGGAAAAGGGACCGGGTTTTGCGAGGTCCTGAACCGTGGAATGGGATGTCGATAGGACTTGGGATAGAGCTTATGAGTTATGATTTTCAGACTTGTCTAATTTAGGGGGGTTTGAGAATTGAGGAACTCCGTAATTTCTGATGAATCCTTGATTGTATTGGATATGTAATTTGACGAGATTCATGTCTTGCGGTACTTCCGCATTTCCGTCCAGAGCGGAGAATGAAATGCCGTCGCGGCATTCTTTGCCGCAGCCACCAAGAATCCAGCGAAACTGCAATCGTTGGTGGTCCGTCCAATAAATGAATACCGAGAGAGACACCATCGTGAGGAACTCTTCGACGGCCCTTCCATGTTTCTTAGCTGCAGGACGAGGCTTGAACTTGGAACTCTGTGGTCGGTTCTTATTGCAGAACTGCCGAAACTGTAGGTCGAAACGGTCGATGTAAGAGTACTACTGTCTCTGCAGCTCCGGAGCACATTCGCAAGTCCTATGGCAGACCTTCTCCTAACTCTACAAAGATATTAACGATTCCCGTTTGAAATGTCTTTCTCATTCCTGTTTTTCTTTCCCTTGGTTTTACCAAAGATGATCTTCGATGCCGACTATGTGTTGTAATTCCCTATCACTAAAAGCCAGGTATGTGACGTTGAAGTAGTTTTTGTACACAACTAGCCTCTAAAATTTCCAAAGGCAAAGCAGCCTGTCGTAAAAGCTTGTGGACACAAAGAGCCTCTTCCCACCTTCATCCGCCGGTTGAAAATCGCTGCCGTAGTTCATGCTTTTATGCTCCTCGAATTTTGCGAGTACCTGAAGGCTCCAGGTTCCGTCTTCAGCCTTTGCGACCTCTACAAGTCTAGCACCAGCGTGCATACAGCTCACCAGCAGTACTACTTTTATAGTACCATCTGGGCTCTCTTGTGGTACTTGAGTCTGGTCGCCGACAATCTTCAACCGCCACACCCCTCCACTAAGATTCATTGCCGCAAGCACGGTTCTGCGGCTAACAGATGGCGTTTGGATGATCCGGATATGATCATCATAACTCCCGGTCACTACCACGTCGTCCTTAAGTGGTAAAATTGCAGTGACTCCTGCGTCGTGAATTTTCTTGTCTGTCCAACATGTTTTTGGCCGATTCTCATCTTTGAGATAGGTCGATAGTGAAAGTAGTGCATCTTTTTCCTGCTCTTCTTCTTCTGAGGTAGTACCTGAGACGTAGCCTGCACAGTGGCTATGTAAGCTTTGGAACCTCAAAGTGCTGTCATCACCGCCGGATATCAATCCTATGCCTTCTCGCTGGAATGCTAGGGTCCAAGCTTCCAGATCGTGCGAGTAAAGTGTTACAATATCATGAGAATCCTCACCGCCGATAGTCGAACATAATGCTACTTCACCCGAGGAAAGTGTCAATCCGACAGTGCCAATAATGGTTGGATGCCACGCAAAAGCCGTGACGAGAACATCATGCTCGAAATACTGTATAGTTCGAAGGTGTAAGAGATATACTGGGCTGTCTCCTGAGGAGCTATATGAATCAGGAGCCGGTTTCTTGAGTTCGTATAAAGCTACGGATCCTGTGGAAGATGCAACACCAAGAAGGAATGGTTTTCTATACGCAATAGGACAAAAATGGACATCGAGGATTGCAAAGGGCGTTGCTAGTGTCTGGATGATCGTACTGGCAAAAAAGAAATCAGCCACGTGACATAAGTTGTCAAAAAAATATTGAGGGTTCCATTCCACGGCAGAGACGACGTTCACAGAATGTCTAGGTAATCCACTTACCAATGAGCCACGTCAGGAGTTAGACATCCAAGCATGGCACTCCAATAGGGCTAGAACGGAACAAATTCTAATGGAACAGTTGATACAGGAGGCACATAATCTTATGCAACTAGTAGAAATTGAAAGGAAGCGCAGTTTTAGCAGGGCAGAAATACTTACATGTCATTATCGGCAACCTTTAAAAGAACTAGACTACCACTCCTTTGTTGTGTTTCATCCTCCTTATCTTGCTTCTCGTTGCCAGCCTCTTCCCTCTCAAGATGATATGTCCCGACCATAGCATATTCGGGATCATAAGGCCAAAATTCTACACAACTAGGAGGTAAGTCAAGCACTAAAGACCTAAGTGAGTTGATTGATGCCATTATTTTCGGCAAAGAGTTAGTCGGGATCTCAAGGTCTATCGTAAATGATAATATCCACCCAAGAAATTTTGTGGCCAATCAGGGAAATAGCTCATATGTATGCCGTAGTTTGTGGGGTGTCGGTGATTTATGACTCTTCGAGAATTTCGTTCTGCCAAGGAGTCTTCCATCAGATGTAGGTCCTTGGCATTCCGCTCGGGTGAAAATTCCACCGCTCAACGCCTCCGCCCTTGGTTGCTCTCAATCTAAACTCCATTCTCGTTCATTGATTTCATAGCTCTATTCGTCTCTATATCAGGTTACTCTTTGCTAGCGGATTTAGCTCTTTGATATTCATATACTTAATATCTACTAGTTTGAGTACCCATGATTTTCGGGAGTGGCGTTAAAGCCAAGCATGCATTGCTTCCAGCATCAAGCCAAAAGCTCAGCCATGCAGCCTACCATGACTCTACATACTGTTGTTCATCCATACATACTGATGATGATACCAACTTGAGGATTAGATCCTGCACGTGATCACTAACATAGGCAGGATTCTATGATGGCACTGGAGGCTGTGAAGGACTCATCTGCATTAGGCAACTTGTTGAATTGAGGTTATGGGGCTAAATCTCATTGTATTGCTTATTTTCTATATAGGTGGTTGAAGAGATTTCAAGGAACTTCGACCGGCGGTCGAAGTTCTCTGATTGGTCAGATTCCTGCCAAGAGGTTCTCCCCAAGTCTCATTACGTGATATCGTTGCGGGCTTGTTTTCCAACACAACTTGACCGAGCGTTCAGGGTCCCACGAAAAAGGCAGATCCGCCAAGACGGCTCTAGCAGCGACTGCAGACGAAGATATATATAGTAGAGAAGGTGAGTTCAAAGGTGAATATGTAGGAGAGGATAACAAGCTAAATGTTGACACCACAGGAATCCTGCAGGACCTGGACCAGTTCCCATATGACTTCAACTTGTATACGGCACACGACCTCGACTCGCTAGAGAACGACTTCCTCTTGCAGCTCTAGCTTATTTCGTCGCATGTTTCTTGGGCTTCTCTACCACATAGAACATGTCCACGGCTGATTCGTTCTCCACTTTTATATTGGCCCATTTCTTAAAGTGTGCCATGTATTTTGGAGCCAACTCTACACCCCCGATCGTCGCATTGCGTCCTCAGACTTTAACTGAAATGAGATATGCGGAGTGTGAGGTCAAGGCCGTGATCCCTAGGCGGAGCCGCAGCGCGCTGCCTCGCATTTCGAAGTCATCCTGCTCTTCCGTCAGCCTTCATTATCATGAGAAGGAGGGCCAGGGGTAAGTAACCTTGTTTTGAGACCCGAACGTCGAGAATATCGGGACAGCAGTTATGCTCACTTCCTCAGCTGTGCAATATTCCAAACCCTTCTCATCCCGTTCGAATTTGGCAGCAGTGGTGAACTTTGCAAGAGCAGCCAGGGTATCATCGATGTTCTCGATTTCCGCCAGCGAGAGCCACGAGAGACCAGAATCCTGGGACTCGGTCATAGGAACAGTGCCAGCAACTAAATGAAAGAAGTGCCGAAATAGTGTTCGCGGGGCCTCGTCGGTCGGCGCAATGTCCTGCGACGGCAGAAATTGCACGGGATGAGGCTGGTCGCAGAGCTGAAAACTGAAACTTGATACTTTGCGTCGTATGCTGATTCCTTCGCTGAAATTCCGATAAGGAACTATTGCTTGCGCGCGTGAATCATGGAACAGCAAAACTTTGAGACGCTAATCAAGCCCGGTTTGTCCACATGAGAGCCTCAGGTGACAACGTATTTAGGCACAAACGTTCGCGAGCCTAAAACACTAGGCAGCAATGAGTCGATTAGTTTCATTGCGCTTTCCGCCCCGTTACCAAATACAACACTAGCTAAGAACAACTACTTTTAGTAGTGGACCTTTTACAATACTACTTCTAAGCTTGAGATTTCCGCCCTTTTGACGTAACAAGAAATATTACGGCCGTCTAGGATTGAATAAATCTCTCCTTGTCTGTGACGGGGACGGCGCCGAGCAGCAGAAAAGGTTCAGGAAGCTATCAAATCGCGTGACGGATTCATCCGAAAAAAGTGAATGATTGCATGGGAAACTCGCAGATGTAATTGGATTTCATTTATGTCCTTTCCAGATCCATTCTACTGTGTATGGGCACCTTCGCTCACATAGATTATTTTGTTTAGGCAAAATAATTTAGTTGGCGGCAGAGCCAAGGCGGTTTGTTCTTTAAAGCCTGTAGAAACAGGATGTGCGGTAGTGGCTGAGATCTCCTCAAACCCCCTGTAACCGAGACTTTTTTAAAGCAGAGCTCGGTGGGGTGCTTCCGCTTTCGGTTGTGCCATGTCGCCCCCCAGAAAATTGCACCTTCACGGCCCACCTAGCCCTGTTACTTCTCAGGGTTGAGCCGCCAAACGCTGCGGGGCAATCCGCACGGCTACATTGCCTAGACGCCCGTAGAACGGGAGCCGAACGGCGTGATAGCAAATCTTGAAAGTGATCAGTAACTCTTCTCGTGATTTAAATCTCGTTGGTGATATAATTTGGTGCTGCAGGTATTTGGCCAACTTCATTATGCGCCCGGGTCTCCAAACCCAATTCAAATGCGGCAAAGCTCTCTTACCCCGCAAGACTGTCAACATAAGCACTACCAAGCTCACAAGTATATAGACCCAAGGATATGCCAAAGTTAAAGCATCTTACTTGTATTTGGGAACTTCTATTCTATGACCACCAATTCAAAAGCTACTGTAACAGACTACCGGTACTGTGCCGAGGCACAGTACTGCAGCCTGGAAGGCTCCAAGACAGCGTCAGCACTACCCTCGTATATCTCGTATTTCTTACTACCTGTTTCTGTTGCCTGTACCCATTTCTGCCTATTCCTACGTCTCCCTTATGTATATATTCTATCTGATTTCCATAGATTTACAATCAAGTCGCTCACTCAATTCCTCACACTGCAAAGCTTACAGCTACTCCATTTGATTCGTAGGTGAAGGATTACTAATAGCCTTCAACTCGTCGATGTATGATTCTGAATAAGATCTTGGTAACAGTAATCGCGGTATGAATAAAGGGTCCCGTAATGGTTTACATTTCAAGAAAATGCGCTAGTCCCAATTTAGATCACCGGTGACGATGAATCACGTGGCTCTTAATCTTTCGAAACAACGTGTCATTATTGAATAATAACTGGTGGGCAACCTAAATGGCATTCACTTCCAGTCTTGTTTTTGCAACCAAAGAGCTCCAAGCACACACGATGTATAATTCTTGTTTAGAATACTCTAACAATGTTGCTACCTACAAAGCCGAAAGATTCAAATCTTTGGTCAATTTCACACTCAGATCTGTTTCAAGGAAGACGCCATAACTTTGAATATTGCTAGGCTTCATTGGGCTCATCACCTGGATATCAAATTCCCGCAAGAGCTGGAAACGAGTCTTCATTAGCAAAGAACTTCCTCACATCAGAATTCGCTCACCTCAAAAATCACCTTGTTGATCTCCATGAGAGCTATGGATTTTCCAGCGCACCCCCATTGACCATAACCAAACGCAAATCCAACATCACGTTCCATATCGCGACGCTTTTCTTCATCAAGCGCCAAGAAGCGTTCCGGTCTGAAAACATCTACATCTGCGCCGAAGAGCGCCTGCGAACGCAAGATGGCCGAGACGTTCATACAAATAGATGTTCCTGCTGGGATATGCTTCCCGTGAAAAAAATCACCTGGAGCTGGGACTACCTTTGGGAAAAGGCCAAGCAGCGGGGGACGCATTCGAATTGATTCGAATACAACAGCCTAGAGACAGATTCAGCAAAGTAATTGTCCGTCGGAGAAAAATTAGAAACGGACCTGAAGGTACGGAAGCTTTATGGCTTCCTGCATCAAAATGGGGCTAGAGACCCTCCCCTCTTGGATTGCAAGTTTGATCTCCTCTTTCAATCTTTGATAGACATTAGGAGACGCAATGATGTGTACTACTGCTGCCCTTATAGCACAAGCTGTGCTTTCAGTTCCAGATAGTAGCATAAGCAACCCCTCCACTTCACATTCTTGCCGGCTGAAGCCGCGACTGATGAGCGTGCCCTATGTTAAATGCAGTTTTAGCTCGGGGCATTATTACGGATTACCGAAGACGGTTCTTACCAGCATATCGTTCTGTTTTTCCATATCTGGTGCGAATCTTCGGGAAACATGCTGCTCAGCCACGCTAATCGTTATTAGCTAGTACCCTATTGTCTTAATACTGAAGAATTCTCAGCACTTACCCCATCAAAGCTCCAAATCCAGTCTTATCTGTCGATTTTGGACCTAGTAGTTTCAGGAACAAACGAGAAAACAGGAAGCTCCTGATCCATGGAACATCCGCACTGGTCGACATTCTTGGCCAAAGCTGAACGGCAAATTAGCATATGTTTCCACTGCTTTTTGAGGGCGAAGAGCTCTCGAGTCGACTTCCTCTCATCACAGCTGCTGAAGCTGCGAAATATTGCGGTGGGGTTTCATTTACCTCTCGGACACCACCAAGGAAGCTGTAATGATCTTTTTCGTCCCTGAGACATCCCACTTCTTCTCCAAAGGCTAGGCAAGTTATAACGTCCATGGTAAAATAACATGACATTGTCCCTAGGTTGACCAAGGGCTGAGCCTCTTCTGGCGAAGCCGTCAGGTACCGTTTGTGCAGGACTTCTATCAATGTTTTGACTTGGTCATTTATTCGATGCTCAAGCGTTGGGTTCTCTCGTCCGCTGTATGCGGCAGCCAGCCTTGCTTTGGCTTTTTTGTGCGGACCAGGCTCCAGAATTGTGAAGAGATTCTCGTGGTACGGACTTCACTGAAGTCAGTGTAAAATTCTATGAAACTTGTTTGAATGCGAGGACTAATTTTGTCCTATAATTCCTCGCGCTTCCCGCCTTCTTCAAATACCTCAAAACTATAGGCAGTATACACACTTACTTGAACCTCCCAGTAGAGTACCAAGAATCTCTCGAATACAAGCTCTGAGTACCCGAAATCTTTTTGATTATCTCAGGATCATCGGTGAACACCTCTTTCGGGCCGACCCGAACTAATGGACCATATTTTATATGCAGATCTCGATGAATCCAATACTGTTTCCCACTATAAGTCGTTTTCGCCAGCCAAAGGTATGAAAACGTTGCGAGGATCGAGGGAGCGGGGATATGGCGTAGACGATACCAAGCTCTGACTGAACTGGAACAATACCAAACAAAGAAGACAAACAGTAAGCAAATGCTACTCGTACTGAGATCAACAGCTGTCGAAACCATCGTAGCGAGAAAAAATACAACTGGTGATTCAAGATTATGATTGGGGTTTGCTCTTCGTAAAAAAAACCAGTTAGACTGGGAGGCAGAGAGTAAGCAAATTTGGATTCTTTGTATATGTACCTAGAACTAGAGCTCTTCAGTTCCCCAAAGTGCTGCATCGGGGGTTTTACTTTGTGAAAACTGAAAAGGGAATTTTTTGGTATTAGTTTTAAACCACCCGAGAAAATACCCCGACATGACTGGAACGCAACTACATCACTATGCCAAACTTTCACAGTACAATTTACCGGCATTAACGGCAATGAACGATCCGGCTAACCGTATGCTGTTGGGACATTATGTTTTAGTGTAAATGTGTACTTTCTCAGCATCAAAGCCCTGGCAGTCAGTCGTTTGAAGGGAGAACTTTTGTTCCGTCGGGAGTACCGAGGGAAATATAGTTCAAGTATTCCGCGATTGAGCTGCCAGGCTGTCTCAGTACTTGTACTATTTCAGCGTCTTGAGTATTCTTACATCGGTCGCTTCAGGTGTCCTATTGCGATAGAGTCCTCGTCTACTGAGCAGCACCCGGGTTCTTTGGTTTATCGTGTTCAAATACCAACATTATCGATATCGTCTGCACCTACTGGACGAACCGGCTACCTCTTCTCGTCTCGCAACTCATACTCATAATGTACAACCTATCGGCGCCTTCATTTGTCATACTAGCTACTATAGCTGAGACAATCTTACTCTTCAAACGCTTCCCCAATCGTAGCGCTCAAGCAGAGCCTGTACAGATTTTGTTTCTAATTTTTACCATCAACCTGATCATATGGCGTTTCCATCGAGCTGTCATCTATCCAGAATTCATAAGTACCCTCAGGCATCTTCCAACGGCAAAAGTGAGTTAACCAGACACATGAAAAAGCGTTAGAGAATATCATCTGTTCTACTAAGCTGATTTCCAAATTTCAGAGGCGATGGCCGCTTATTGGCTATGGACCAGCACAGTTTTCCAATTCTCGCGGGCAAATATTTCTCCAGATGGCAAGGACGGTACCAAATGACGGGTTGATTCGATTCCAGGGCTTTCTGGATGCCGAACACCTGCTGCTGACCAACCCAGAAGCTCTCAACGAGGTCCTCATCAAGCGCTCGTACGACTTCATAAAGCCGCCAGGAGCTATTAAGATCTTTAACCAGTTCCTGGGCCCTACATTCCTCTTAGTCACCGAGGGCATCCAACACAGAGAAGCTAAGAGAAGCATGCAGCCTCCTTTCAACTTCCGCCAGGTGCAGGACATGTACCCCGTGTTCTGGGCCAAAGCTACCAACATGACCAACAGCATCGAGCTCTCTGCCCCGCGGGACGATCAGGGAGCTCTTGTGGCTGATGTCGAACTATGGGCTCACGAAGCCACCCTGGATGCCATTTTCGGGGCAATGTTTGGACAGCACTTCCTGGACTCGCCGCACAAGAATGAGCTGCTGAAGCTGTATGAGACTGTACTGAGTCCCAAGTGGGACGTGCAATTATACTTCATGATCACCGCTTTTCTGCCCCTTTGGACCTTGAAACTTATTCCTGGGGGTATTAGCCAGCGTGTTGACGCTGCAAGTAGCAGTTTGCGACAAGCCGTCAAAGCCTTGATTGAGGATAGGAAAGGGGATGTCGGGAAGGAGTTTCATAAGGACATAGTCATCCAACTTATTGAAAGAGACTACTTCACAGACGAAGAGCTTGTATCTAATATCCTCGGCTTGTTAATTGCAGGGTGAGAGACATTTTCTTCTTTTATTTCTTATGTTCTATAGCTGGCTAAATATTAAACAGGATCGAACCGACTACTTCTGGTTTCGTCTGGACGATCTGGTATTTGACTATGCATCCCACCTGGCAGGCACGGCTACGAGGCGAAATCAGAGTCAACATTCCACATCGATTTCTTACCAACGACCCCGCGAGCTTTGACGCCGCCAGCATCCTCGAGAAACTTCCCATCCTGGACGCGGTCTACAACGAATCATTGCGGCTGATGCCTCCCTCACCAACCTCGAATCGTGTTACTAAGTCCGACACGAGTGTCCTTGGACAGCCCGTACCCGCTGGCACAAAACTCTTCGTTGCGTCTTATGCCGCCAATCGGTTCGAGAAATTCTGGGGTCCTACGGCTGAGACGTTCGATCCGAGTCGTTGGCTGGAAGGCCATGGCAGCGACAAAAAAGCAGATGGCAGCAGCAATTATGGTTTCATGCCCTTTCTCCACGGGCCGCGGAAGTGCATTGGCCATATCTATGCGACATCTGAGATTCGCTTATTTCTGGCTGCTTTTGTAGGCCGATTTGAGTTTGAGATGGCTGATAAGGGAGAGGTGCCCATACCGGCTGGCGTGCTGACGATTAAGCCCAAAAACGGCTTGAAATTGAGGATGCGTCCGGTAAAGCCTTGGTAGGAAAAAGGTTGTTGGCTACTCTCGAGCGACGTAACGACCAAAATAGACTTTTGTACTCAGTAAATCTGGTCTCTAGTGTTGAACGGACGATCAGGAATGAGAACTCTGTCTATTAAAGAGGGCTCTAGAAGCTTTCTATATACATATGTCGACCGGATGTCCGTGCACCGATCATCAGAATTGAATGAGGACTCTGTCTATTGAAATGTGGTTCTAAGACCTCTATATATCAGTGATGCAAGCGGTTTGGACCGGTTCCAGATTTTGCCTTAAAACCGATCCAAAAATCGGATTAAAGCTCTAAACCGGTTCTAGAACCGGTTCAACCAGATAAACCAGATAAAATAGTATATATT
>Ga0307507_10002941_pt1 | contig 34232 bp, 11 predicted proteins | sample 7_EM_MG_FD_207223 | JGI IMG/M metagenome (GOLD analysis project Ga0307507, IMG submission 207223) | Populus trichocarpa ectomycorrhiza microbial communities from riparian zone in the Pacific Northwest, United States - 7_EM | ecosystem: Host-associated > Plants > Roots > Unclassified | place...
TTACTTAGGGTGTTTTTTAAGGCAATAGGGCGGTAGCTTCCTGGGATTAAGTAGTCTGCTTTACCTTCTTTTTATAAGATAACCGTTATTATAGATCTTCTAAGTCGCGGGTAGTAGTCTATTATAAAGTATACTCTGGCTATATCTATAAGCTAAGGTGCTATAAGTGGACCATAGGTCTTTAAGGCTTTGTTTAGGATCCCATATAGTCCTAGTACTATATTATTTAAGAGGCGACTAATAGTTCTAGCCATTTCTTCGGTTGTTATATTGCTGTTAATCCTTAGGCAAGTTACTAGTGTTTTGCTAGTAATATCACTAAGGTCTACTAGAGCCGGTTAGGAGAAAAATCTTTTTATAAGGATCTTTGCCTTCTTATTATTATTGCTTATAGTGTAAGGGGAACTTGTAGACAGGGGGCTATAAGGACACGATTGTGGAACAAGATAGATTGGTGAGAGAGACGAATCCTTGAGGAGGTAAGGCCTCGAGGATCGTGGAGACTATATACTACGGACACGTACCTCCGGCACGTGACCGACGGACGTCTAAGGGGTGTCCGGGGGTTGTCCTAAGGGCAACCCGAGGTGACCGCAATAATATCCCTTACATTGCCCCCCCCCTTCTTGCGGTCGGCCCCCGATCGCCATTACCTTACGGTAGGGAGATTATAGAGGGCTCGTCCTAGAAGGGGTTCGGAGAGATATTAGCATGCCGTTGTATATCATCTATCTATCTAACCCCTGCTTTAAACTCCTAAAAACCTTAATAAGGAAAAACAATAACTGGAGAAAAGATGCGAGGATTGCTGGGAGACCCATCAGAAGCCTACCGGAAGCGTGCTAGTAACTACCTGGGCTAACCCAAGGATTTTTATACAACTCTACTTTTAAGCCTTTATGCTGGTCTGTAATTAATCGCAAGTGTTATAGGCAATTTAGTGTTCCTAATATGGTTCCATAAAACCTTTTGGTATAGGATTTGACATATAGGGCCTTAGCTTACCGTCGTCTTTAACTATTAAGATATAATCTATAATCCTTTCTCCTAATCCCCTACGTCACTGATGTATTACTCCTATATTTGCCCTTAGGCTGCTATATACGGTTAGGTAATCAATTAGTTAATTAAAGAGACTTATCTTTTAAGATTTAGTGTATATGGTTTCAAATCTGGTAGTCCTATACTATATAATTAGCGTAGCTTTACTGCCTAGTAAACAGGAGACACTTTATAATAGCGCCTATAGCTATTATGCGATTGTTAAAAACGTCTGTAACGTTATTCTTTTAATACTGTAGTATCGTTTAGGTATAATTTAACCTATATATATCTTTAATTAACGTCTTAATTGCCTTCCCCTGGCCATATAATCAGTTTTTATAAGGAAGTGATGGCTAAATAGCTTATACTTGTTTTTCCTTCTTTCTAAATTGCGCTATTGTAACGGAGTTATATTGGCAAGGTTACGGCTATTTACTAGAAGGGTGTTGGGAGGTAAATTATAAAGACACCTTGCTTATTAAGCTTAATCCTTTTCCTTAACACCTTACTTTCTATTATCAGCCTTCGTCCAATTTTGGACGTATCTTTAATATATTATTAAGATTTTCTTCTTTTCCGTTATCGATTTAATATGCCTCTTTATTCTCCTACTAACTGCTCTTCTAAGCTAATTCCTTAGCGTATTCTAGCCCTACCGTTATATATAGAACCCCAACCTCCGCTAACCCGCAACTGGTACTGGTTCTGCCTAAATAATTTTGCCTATACGTCCTTAAAAGACTAGAAGTCTAATAAGAGGATTCTGGAGGCTTGTAATAAGACGCACTATATTAGATCCAATACCTTTAGTCCTTATAATTGATGCATACGTACTAAGAGCGGCAGTTGCATTAAGGTAAGCTTTTCTATTCTTAATAGATTTCTATTGCTAACTATAGCTTTAATAGCCTGGGCCTAAGTAGCGACGTTCCTTTAATATCCTTAACTACTATATCGCCTGGGCTCTCTCTTATTCCAGCGCAAATGCTAAATAACTTAGTTGAATTTAAGATTACGCCATAGCCATCTATACTGCCTATAATTCCTAGCAAGCCAGCCAGCAACGCCTAATAAGGGAGCAAGGCTGGTATACTAAGAATAGGGTAAAGGATGGGGGTAATAAGAAGAAGGTTGCCATTTACTATAAAAAGGAGTTTGCGCATACGCATTAAGTTTTAAAAGAGCACAATATAATATGGTATTAGGTAGGTTACCTTTCGGGTACCTAGCGGATAGGTAACTAACAGTTGCTATAGCAAGGTCTAGGTAGTTCTGGACTATACCAGCTAGCTAACGTCTCTATTTATTCTAGGCTTAAGTGTGTCTTTATTAACTATAAGCTAACGCCGCAAGAGCTTTATTAGTATTAGTTTGGATTTAATATTAGTGTTAAGCATTTAAGGATCTCTGCCCTAGCTACACCTTATTGTCCTGCCCCTGTTTTTATGCCTACTTATACACCTATAAAGGGATCTTATTCCCGTCAGCCATCCCTTAGAGGGCCGATAGATACTAACCCTACTCCTAAGGATAAGGCATAGTAGCTTTTTAGATTAGGCATTTGGGATTTATTCTTATACATAGTAGCAATTAAGTACCTTAATTAGGTGCTTAGGAAGGCCTTAGAAGGCTTTTAGGAAGGGCTTAGAAGCCCTAGGAACAATATTCCTAATATAGATTAATAAATAGGAATGCAATTCTAGCAAAATGCCCTATTAACTCTATGCTATATATATGAAAAGGCTAAGGACCTGTCCTGCCTTAGGCTGTAGCCCTAATCCTTATAGTTTCTGGAGCCTGTCTATTCTATATCCAATTTAACCTATTTACTCTTTGGGGCCTTTTACGGCCTACTACAAGCTTTCTTTATAGGTTGCGATAACACCATAATATTAGAGCGCTTTCTGCAATTTGTAGATTATAGACCTTAGTCCTAATATTCTTTTAGAATATCTTTGTAATAATTAAGGTAATCCTCTAGTTCCTATATAGAGTCCTCAGCAGGCTAGCCTAGCTATTTGACTTTATATTGAAGCTTATTCTTAACAGACTTATGGCGTAGTATAACTTTAACCTTGTACCGCTCGCCCACCACCTTAGGGTGTTCAATTGGGCCTAGACGGAAGTTCTTTTCTAATAGTAGTCTATGCCATGGCTCTAGTAGGTTTATATAAAACACTAAATACACACAGGCCATAGATGGGGGTAGCTGGAGATAGTAGGCTAGCTTGCCAATTTATTCCTTAACTTGGAAGGGACCTAGGTATCTTACATTAAGCTTCTTTAATAGTTAACGGGTCTTAATATTTGTTAAATATAATAGAACCTTATCACCTACTCCAAAATACTTGTCCTAGTGTTTGCGGTTATACTAGAGTCTCTACTACTCTTAAGCATCTTATAGGCTCTGCTTTGTATACTTCTATTGCTTTTTCTATTCCTAGAGGTATCCTTGTACTCTCTAGTGGATGTCCTTTAACTTCCTAGTAGGATTCTATAATTAATTATGCGGCCTTAGCTAGTGATTACTGGGTATACTATTAAACCTAGATGGTTAGACACCATAGGCAATCTGGATTAGTGTATACTTATATAATGCGTATTGCTTTAAGTTATAGGCATACTCTATATACGGAAGTAGTTCGCACCAATTATCTTGCTAGTAGTTTAAATATATTCGCAGATAAGACTCCAGTTCCTAGTTCTGGCGTTCTGTTTACCCGTCTATTTATAGATGGAAAGCTGTACTATAACGGTGGTCTATTTTTAAATAAAAGCATAGATCCAACCAGTACTGGCTTGTAAAGATGCTGCCCCTATTAGTAATAATGGAGTGCAGCTAGTCTACTTTAAGAAAGCATTTCTCCTTAATCAGGCTGGCAAGCGCTTGTGCGTTAATCGTCTTATTAACAGGAAGATATTAGACATACTTTAAAAACCTATTAATAAGTATAAGGACCAAATCATATATTCGTCCTTGGCCATCTTTAGATAGCGGGAGATCCGTAATAAAGTTTATAGCGTAATATTACTATAGCTTACTAGTGGGGGGAACTAATTTAAGTAGACCCTATAGCTTATGCCTACGGATCTTATATACTTAATACTTCTTGTAATAGCTGATATACTCCTTTACTTCCTACTTAAGCTTTAGCCAATAGTATTTACACTAAAGTAATTCTACTATCTTGGCTTGACTATAGTGGCCGCCTAGAGGATTATTGTAATTTTTTATAAGAATCTTCTACTGTAGATTTGCTTCTGGTAGCACCCAAACCTTACCATTTCTATGTAGTAGGCCTATTGGGTCCAGTTCCTAATTTTAGCGCCTTACAGCTTCCTTTCCGTTATGTTTCCGGTCTACTTCCGCATTAAAGATGGCATAGGAAGCGTCCCTCCGTTTTACCTTATAGATAAAATCTATTAACCTTTCAGATAGTTCCTGTGTAAAAGCTGTTTCGTCCTATACTGCTCTAAGTATAAGACTAGATGGTACTATAGATCTTATAACTTTTTAATACGCGTGCGTCAGGAAGGCTGCTATAAGGTTAAAGTCCTTTAGTTATTGCAGGGCTCTAAGTTCTAATTGCTCTATAGCTTCGCTATTAGTTTAAGAGGATAGCTCAGCAATTAGGGGTGATATATTATTAGGTTCTAAGAATGTGTTAGGGACGTCCTGTCTAGGTATATTTAGACCCTTAATAGCAACGGACCAGGTGCCAGCTAGAACGTCAGTAGAGACCAATAGGGTTTATACTGCCTAAGACTTAGTACATAGAGCTGTGGGTACTTAAGCATCCCACACCTAGAGCTTATTCTGTAATATAGGGAGTAAGATATCTATTATCTGTTTTCCTTCTCCCGTTTTAAAGCCTTTGGCATAGTCTGGCTATTATGACGGTCTATTAGCAGGGTTGTTCTCCCCTGGCTTATATTTAATCTTAAAATTAAATTATGCGAGCTCCTCTGCCTATCTAGCTTGTTAAGGTATAAGCTCCTTTGTAGTTATAAAGTAGCGTAAATTATAATAATCTGAGAGTATATAAGTAGTATAGCTTGCGTGTTTAAGGTAATGTTGCTACTATTTAAAGTAGTTAACTATGGCCAGCAGTTTCTTATTGTGGGTATAATACCTAACTTTAGGCCCCTGGAATTTTCTGCTGTAGAATGCTACTGGTTTTTAATAGAGCTAGGTAGCGTCTAGATCCCTATTAGGTTGCAGTAGGATACCTATAAGGGCAAAATTTAATGCATTAGTAATTATTATTAATGGCTAATCTAGGTTAAAATGCTATAGTAATAGAGCTTCCATAAACTTTTTTTATAGTTCCCAGAAGGCCTCCTGAACCTTTTTAGGCTATAACCATGGTTTATACCATTTAGTTAGTCCCTTCTTGGTTTTCTTCCTTCCCGCCTTTAAGCTTTTTACTCTTTAGGCCAGGTCTTAGAAAGCTTCCGTAATATAGTTAAATAGGTGTTGGGTGATGTCTAAGTAGTTATAGATAAAGCGCCTATAGAAGTTGGTAAAGCCTAGGAACACTTAAATATCCCAGTAGCTCTCTAGCTCTGGCCACTCTTAGATTATTTATACCCGTACTAGGTCTATAACTATGCCTATAGGTGTTATAATATAACCCAGGAACCCGACCTGCTTGGTATTAAAAGTACACTTTAACGCCTTAGCATAGAGGCCCTAATTATCCAAACATTCCAGCACTTAGCAGATGTGTTGCTTATACTAATCCTCGTCTTCTAAGTAGATTAGGATGTTATCTAAATAGATAACACATATGCGGTTAACTAGTTCCCCTAAGGCTCTATAAATATATAATTGGAATGTTATAGGCGCATTAGCTAGCCCAAAAGGCATCACTATATACTTAAAGTGGCCGTATTGGGTCTTAAAAGCGGTCTTCCACTTATCCCCTTCTTTAATACAGAGCCTATAATAGGCGTCTTGTAGGTCCAGCTTTATAAAGATCTTCGCCCTAGATAGTTAATCCAGCATTTTACTAACTAGTAGTAGTGGGTAACGGTTCTTAATTATAACTTTATTAAGACCGCGATAGTCTATATATAGCCTTATAGTTCTATCCGGTTTTGGGACAAAGAGAATTAGTGCGCCTACTAGTGACTTACTAGGCCAAATCCGTCCCTTTTCCTGTACACTATTAAGGTATTCCTGTAGGATCTTAAGCTCTTTACAAGAGAGGTTATAAATAGGAAGGTTTAGGGGTTGTTTACCCTCTTTTAGATTAATTACATAATCGTATTCCGAGTTCTGCGCTATGACTTTGGCTCGCCTACCCAAGAATACCCTTAGTAAGTCCCTTAGGCCTAATAGAATATTCAACAGATTGGGGTCGCGTTTGTCCTCCATATCGTCATTAGGTAGGTCCTGGAGCTCCCTTAGGATACCCACGGGCAGCGTTGCGCGCTGTGGTGGTTGCTTATATATAGTTACTACCGTACATTAAACCGTTTCATGCGGTAGCTAATAGAGGGTAGGGAATTCTTTAACGCAGCGTTTAAGGTGCCGTAGTATATTCTCCGCATATTACTTAAGCCAGAGTAACCTGTGGCGGTAGAAGTATCTCGTAAGATCTTTAAGATCGCCGCCTCCCTGCAGTGTCTCCGCGACCTGTCCAGCAGCTCCCTATAGGGTCTCTATTATAGAGGGGTTATTACCTATGCTAGGCTCTATACCTATCTTGCTATGGAACAGGGGTTCGATCCAATACTCCTTTGGGTATAGAGCGTATACTATTTTACCTAGAGCTATATCTTCTAGGATATCTTTTAAGCTTATTAGTAATATACGCCCTTCCAATTCTTTATTATTCTACTATTTAAAGGCTCCTGTCTTAAAGCATATCTTAGGATCTGCTTCCGTAAGCCAAGGGTATCCAAGAATAAGGTCATAGCCTTCGAAGTTAGCCGCCCAAAAGGGTTGCGGACTAACCACCTTAGTGCGGTTGTGCATATTAGCCACTAACACTGTAAGCTTATAGGTACTATGTAGTTTAATCCAATGCTTATCTAGGAACCCTATAATAGGTTTCTACTACCTTAGCAATAGGATAAGCTTATGCTCTTTTACCAAATCATATTATATAAGATTGATTTCGGCGCCGCTATTATATAGTGCTTGGAACTAACGTACCTCACCTATAGGGAGTGCCATTTCCAGCTTAATAGCAATACGGAGAGTCTCTCCTTCCGTATCTTGCCCTAGTTGCAGCTAGGAGAGGTCTATAACTAGGGCTTTTCTTTTTTTATATTATTAGTGCGTTTTTCGCCCTACTTCTTTTAATAAGATTTACCTCTAGAGTTTTCTCTTAACTTTTTAAAGTGTTCCCATAAAGGTGCCAGATGGGTGTTGGGTTAGCCCTAGGAGTCTTTCCCATTACTTAAGGCCCCTAACTTTAACCCTTCTAAAGTTCTCTTTAAGAACAGCTTCTTTAAAGGTTAGGTCTGCCCTATATTACTATTAGAGTGCCCGCGCTTCTAGTAACCCCCTAGCCTCCTACTAGAAGAGGTCTAGTTCCTTACTGTATCCTTAACGTTTAGAACCGCTCGTTTAAAATCCGCATATACGGTAATCCGCGGTAGGGCTCCTACGCGCTTCATTTTGTTATAAATTACTGGCTTAATTCTAGCCTAGATAAATCCGATCTTCTCCTTCTTATAGACGCTACTGTCCCTATTTTTAAAGGGCTTTAAATCTATCTGCTAAGCACGAGTTTCTATAAAGTTTATAAACTGGCGGAAGTTTTAATGGTCCAACTATATACCATTCTAGAATTATTCTGCATTATCATATTGTATAATATGCGGATCTTGGGTCCAACCCTTTAGGAAGATCTATAGCTATAGCCATATAGTAATTTGCTCTTTATTGAGTTAATTAAGCGCAATTCGGTTTAGTAATTGGTCTTTAATCTTGCTAATAATCCACTATATACGTTCTTTGGTATTATCTCGGATTATTAGCATTTTAAAGAAGTTGTCTACTTCACAAAACCAATCGTCTAACTGTTGGGCGGTGGGTTTATAACAAAGTTCTAGACTGTCAAAGGCCTTAGCCAGTCGGTCCATATCTTTTTTCTATTTATTATATAGATATCTCTCTAGGTCTTCTATATCTCCTTAGGTGGATACTAGGTAGCCCCTAGAAAGCCTTAGGCCTTAGCTAGGTTATAAAAGATTTTTATCTAGCCTAGATTAAGCTCTGCTAGATCTAGACTTGCCCCTAGAGGTTTCTAATATGTTTATTAATAGCTCCTTCCTATATGGCTTCCGAGAGCCTAGCGGCAGCTTCCTAATATCCTCCTTAAAGAAAATTGGTGTAGGGCTCTTAACTTTCCAAATTTAGGCCTAGGGAAGCTCCGGCTACAGAGGTAGTGTTGGCACTAGTAGCTAGTGTGGGCTTCCCAACAAGGCTTAGGTCTTAAGTTAATGTTTAGGTTAAGTTACTAAAAGGGGTAGGCCCGCTTGGCTCATAGGCAGTCTATGCACCACCACTATACTAATTGTAGGCCGATAGTCCTCTGGGAGGGTTTTAGTTGGATCCCTAATTAGACACATTAGTGTATTTCTCTAGCATTTCTGGCTTAGGGGAAGATCTTGGGGTCACCTCTAGCGCTTAATCTTCTAATTGGCCTAGGTGGGGCCAGAGGGGTTCCAGTTACTTTCTAGCAGCGTTGCAACTGTTGTAGAGGGTGTCTACGTTTTCCTTAGTGGTGACCGTAGGTATACGAGAGTCTTTAAGCTCCTAGTGCATCTGGGTATTAGGGCTTGTTCGGCCGTCTTACCTAGAGGTTTATATTATCGCAATCTTTTATTGTCGGAGGGACCTTCCTGCTTTGGCGCGACGGCTTTCCATAAGGTATCCGTGGAGTTTCCGTTTAGGTTATCACAAGATTTTAAGGGAGGAATAGTAGGTATAAACAAAATATAAACACATAATTTAGTTCTTAAAGCCAGCTGCCCTTCCAAAAAAGAGTAGGAAGAATTTGAATGTGAGGGGAACTTGTAGATAGGGGGCTATAAGGACACAATTGTGAAACAAGATAGATTGGTAAAAGAGACGAATCCTTAAGGAGGTAAGGCCTTAAGGATCGTGGAGACTATATACTACGGACACGTGCCTCCGGCACGTAACCGACGGACGTCCAAGGGGTGTCCGGGGGTTGTCCTAAGGGCAACCCAAGGTGACCGCAATAATATCCCTTATATATAGCCTGTAGTTCGCCTACTCTTTGTAGAGGTAGTAGGTATAGGTCTTCTGCTAAGCGTCCCGCCTTTTTCTTTACCCATCTTGCTATAGTCTAAAGGCCCTTATTATAGGGGATGCTTAGGTTAATAGTGTGTTTATTTATAAACCATCTCCAGTTATTTCTTGCTTCTTTTTTTAGGGTATTCTTTAGCTGGTTTCTTATGTCTTTATATTGTCTCTCGTCTTTAGGGTTATGGCTGCTTGTATATTTCCTTCTTACTTATTGTTGGCTAGCTATAAGAACCGCGTATTATATAGACCATACGTATCGCGTATAGGGGCCCGGTTTTAAGACTAGGCAATACTCTTTTAGCCTATTTTTAATCGCTACCTAGATCCTTTCTAGTCTTTAATTAATTTCTTTAGGGGTAGCTAATAAGCCTCGCTTATTTGGTATTAGGTGGATTTCTTCTAGGTCTTAAAGTTATTATTTAACTATATTAAGGAAACTGTCTATCTTAAGCTTCCTTATTACGTATCTTTTACTATTTGGTTACGCCTTAATATCCAAATCTAGCTGTATCTGGATGGGGATATAGTTTAAGGTAAGTGCCCATTCTTCTTTAGGGATATATCTTTTAAGTCTCTAGTATAGGCCATCGTCTATAAATATAAGGTTAATTGTACTTCTAGCGGTGCCTTATTGCCATATAATTGCTTCTAGGGAAGTAGCTAGCTTAAGGCCCCAGATATCTATAGCTCTTAGTAGGCACTCTGCCTATTATTTAGTAGCAATATAGATACCCCCCCACTACAGGTAGTAGAGGTTTATATCTTCTAATAGGATAAACTCTGTGCCTTTGGTTTCTAGTAAGCTTATTACTAATATAATATTCTTTATTTATAGGACCCCTTTAACCCTAGGGTTATATATATTAATAATTTATACCGGTCCCCTATATATCTAGATTGTTATAACTGCAATATCTAGGTTAACTACTTGCTATAACTATAAGGACAGGCTAACAGCCTTGCTAATTATAAAGCGCATATATATAGCTGCTTTTGGTTTATATAGGAGCTAGAATCCTTAGGGGCAGTATATTAATTATATATAGGTATTATAATACGGCTCTTATATAGCAAGGATATAGTGTTTCTCTGGGTCTAGACTGTCTAGTAGGGGCCTTACAAGGCGGTGGTTTGTATTACCGCAGTTATACTATATAATGGATAGGTGGCGGACCCCTAGTAAGGGTCATTTAACTCTCCTTTGTTCTTCGCTTTCTCTATTTCTACTTTCTCTAGGATTTTCAGAACTTCTATTTCTTATATCTACACCCTAGTCGCTACTTATTTTATATAGGGCTTTCTATTTCCGTGTCTTATGTTCCTACTAGCGCTTCTATATCCAAATCTATTATCATCTCTAGTTCTTCCCCTAGTCTTACTAGTCGGCTTTGTGCCCTTTATAGGTTGGCTGCAAATATTAGATTTGCCGTATTTAGTTTAATTCTTAATTGTCCTAGTCTTAAGCTTACTATAGCTGTCTATAGGGGTCTTCCTATAGGGCATCCTCTTCCTTATATCCCCTGTAACCCTTATGTCCCTATTTAGTCTAGTAATATCGCGCGGCGTTGCTTCTAGCCTGTTAAGTCTTGGGATAGCTGGCCTAGCCCCCCAGTATTAAAGGTAGGGAACGCTAGGAAGGCACCTACGTCCCCCTAGCTTATCGCCTATTGTTTCCATTTGTATAACCTGGCGTATAGTTGTTCCTGTAGCTGTTAAGCCCTTACCTTCCGTCTCCTATATTTAATATAGTCTACTCTCTCCCACGCCTTATATGTGCTTCGGTGACAGTTTACGTATTTTATTTAGTCTTAATTTAAGCAGTGTCTTATATTGTAGGGGCCTGCACAGTGGCTACAGCACACCTGTGCTGCGTATATGGATTGGGTATGTCCCTATTATATATAGCGATAGCATCGTTCTAGGCGTAGTTTGTGGTTATAGAGCCTTATGTTGTATATAAGGCTATTTATAATTATTCCTTTTTAGATAAGGAGTTTTTGCATTCCTAGTGTATATATGATGACAATAAGGGAGCCATGCGTTTAACTGGTGTCTCCCTAGCGAGTCTCTAGCGACTTTTATATTCTCTTATTATTCTTATTATATGCTTAGATTGTATTTTCCTATTAAAGCTATTAGATTTAGGTAATCTTAAGTCCCGGTATAAGGCGTTCCGTATGTTTTACTATCTCCTATATAGTTGCTGTATTGTTTACCTAGTGTCCCTTTTCTACCCTAAGGCTTATAGGAACCGCTAGGACTTCGACTAGGTAGTCTTTACGGAGCACTTTTATGCCAATACGTTCTCCTAGCCTGTTCCCTGCCCTTACGGCTTATTCCTTTGCCTATTAGTCCTTTAGGGTGACTCTAATATCTCCGCTCCTTAGGTGTCGGACTGTGACGGCGTCGTAGACTTCCTTACGAATCTTTATAAGGACTTCTATTTCTAATTATCCCCTAAGCCCCTCTGCTTTTTCTGTATTTGGTTATATTATAATTATGTACCCGGTTATTGTCTTAAGGGGGTTAGGTTCCCTATGCTGTGGAAGCGCAGCTACGGCGGCCTAGGTACGGTTCGCCGGTAGGGAGGGGTTTTGTTTGTTTTCGATTTTGCTTAGCCGTTGGAGGATTTGATCGAGGGATTGCTGGAGGGGCGCCTGAGGGACGCTGGACTGGCGGAAATATAATTAACTAAGTAATAAGATTAAGCGTATAAGCCGCGCACTAAATACGCTAATTATTTTTTCTAAAATTAAAGACGGTAGCTAGATAATCTAAGTAGGTATTATTATTTCCGGTATTATTAGTAATAAAATAGCTAAGGCTCTCTTTAGTAACTTTAAAATAAGCTAAAATATTACTAATTACCGCGGTGTAGTTAATTTTAGTATAGCGGCTAAGTTGCTCTAGTAGAGTAATTAAGTAGTTAATAACTCTACCTTTATAATTAAAATAATAAACGCAAACGCTAGTAAGTAAGTACTTACTACTGCGTATAGTTTAGCTATTAAATAAGAAGTAAAGCTTTAAGTGGGCGTTTATAAGTTTATTATATATAGCTAGTTAGTAGGCTTTATAGTTGGCCATTATATAAACGCGAATTAATTAATAGTTTTTCTAAATACAGCTCTTAGTGTTAGGATTTACGGTAGCTATTATACTATGGAAAGTAGGTGTTTTAACCTCTTATAGAGGGTAATTATTTATAGTTATCTATTTAATTACTAATTACTTAAAGTGCTTTATATTAAAACCGCTAATAAAATTATTTATAAGTCCCTAAGAGATTATATACTTATTATAAAGAAGTTCTAGAACTATTGCCTTGCGCTTCTTTATCTTCAATATAATTTTGCTATACTTATTATATTTATAGCCTATTTTATTTTCTATAAAGTATCTTTTAGAAGTATATATAGCTATAGTAATATTAAATTAGCCGCCTAGTATAGAGCGCTAATAATAATACGCGCACTTCCAATATATTCGCTTATTAACACGATATTAAAGCTAATATCCGTACTTATAAATAAAGCTAGGGTTTCTTTCTAAAGCTTTATATAGCCACTAGTATACTTTAAGTTAGTCCCAGTTAATACCGTTACAATTAGTCTTATTATTAATCTTATCTGTAGAGGAACTGTTATTAGGCGTAACGTCTTTAGATAGTATAACTATTAGTATAGGCTTAGCTATTGCATTTAGATTTACTTTAGTAAGGTTCTAAGGCATAGCTAATAAAAGGAATAAAAGAGAATAAGTAAATTAGTAACGTTATTGGAGGGTATAATAAGGAGGACTTTCTAGAGTATGGACGCGTTAAGAGCTTAGCACCCTCGGCACAGAAAACAAGTTAATTAGGCTTAGTGGTTACCTAAATAGTCCTATTTGCTTTATTTGTATACTTAGAAATTATTAACTATAACACTAAAAATCTATTACGAACTTTAGATCTCTACTAAAATTATATATATATATTTCCTATTAAGCGGGCAAGCAAGCAAGCAAGCAGGCCCTTTTTTAGCTTGCTGGCTTGCCCAAATTAGGCCCTTCGGCTTGCTTAATAGCAAGTCTGACGGTGGATATGGGAAGGGATGAAAATGGAGCGCGGACGACTTTGGACTGCTCAATATTTTCCACATGAACCATTGAACGTTTAATTGTCTTTGATAGAGATTCCTGTACTGTAGACGCAAAGGGAATATGAAATACACCATCTGATCCAGAGTTATCCCTATGCATTATTGACTGCGACATAAGTTACCATGAGACATGAAGAATCTAGCCATTAGTAAGAAGCGGCAGGTCCCTCGTCACCATCACTTCTACTTAGTTAGAGTTGTTCAACGACGGAAAATGTCGACCGGACGATCCAGAATGAGAACTCCGTCTTATTGAAATGAGGTTTTGGAGCCTCCACATATAGCACGATCGCGATCGGCGCTTGGTCCACAGAAAGCCAGTGGATTAATTAAAATCGTGTCCATGAATCAATTCTTCAATATCCGTGGTGGTAGTCCGTTGTAGTGCGAGAGGACAAAGACAGAATTTATCGTTTATGAAATACACTGAAATCCTTGGCATGCAGATCCCCAAAATTTGCACCCAACCTTACGTGTAAAACCGTGAGATAACCCATTTCCACGTTAAACGCGCCTTATTATCTATAGAGTCGTTTTAAATAAAGCGATAAATGAGCATAAAATATCCTTTATTAATAGAAAATATGTGAAATATCGTAATTAATAAGGATAAAAAGTGTCCTATGCAGAGCTTTTCTATTTCAATTTCTTGCCTGCACGAAGCTCTGCACGAAGCTCTGCACGAAGCTCTGCATACGGAGGCTCTGCGCGAAGCTCTGCGGAGGCTCTGCGCGAAGCTCTGCACGAAGCTCTACACGAAGATCTGCACAAAGCTTTTATATAGAGCCTCCGTAGTAGAGCCGTCGTACGCAGAACCGTTGTACACAGAACCGTCGTACGCAAAGCCGTCATGCAGAGCCTCCGTACGCAGAGCTTCGCGCAGAGCTTCGTGCAGAGCTTCGTGCAGGCAAGAAATTGAAATAGAAAAGCTCTGCATAGGGCACTTTTATCCTTATTGATTGCGATATTTTATACATTTTCTATTAGATAAAGGATAATTTATATAACTACTCTATAGATAATAAGGCGCGTTTAATATGGAAATAGGCTATCTTATAGTTTTATATATAAGGTTAGGTATAAAATTTAGGAATCTATATATTAAGGATTCCAGTTCGTTTTATAAACGACTAATTAAAGTCCTTATTATTTTAATTAATAAGATCTAAACTAAAAGGACCTAAATTAAGCCTCTAGATCTAATGGAACCTTTAAATTTAGGCCCTTGAGTCTTATAATATTACACTCCTATCTAGTATAAAGCTTATCCCTCCTACGCTCCTTCCTCGCCTTAACCTCCTCCTTAGTTTTATTATAATAGTGCCTATAACAACTATAACCCTCTAACGCCTAATATGGTATAGCCTCCTTAACTTTTTTAACTTCCCTAACTTCTTTATTCTAAAACTGTATACACTAACTATAGTCTATAGGCGGCTCTATATAAGTTATCTAAGTAACCTTTGTTAGTTTAGCGCGTTAGCTAGGCTTAGGTGGCCCTAGAGGAGGAGTAAATAGCTTCCAACGTTTATTTATAGTAGAAGCCTTAGAAGTGATACTAGCAGTATATAGATGAGTGAGGGTATTACTAATAGAGCGAGTGCTGCTAGCTAGAGGAGCTGCTAATAGCGTTAACGTTGCTAGCGTTAACTTTAAGGCCTGCTTTATGGGCTTTTTCGCGGGCTTTTTCGCGGGTACTATAATACTAAAAAACGCGTTAAGATAGGGTAAATAGTAGGGTAATATTAGCTTTAACTTACTAACTAATAGTAGGGAGTTATATTAATAATAAGGCGTGTTAAATATGGAAATGGGCTATCTCACAGTTTTATAAGTAAGGTTGGGTGCAAAAATTGAAGATCTACATGCCAAGGATTGCAGTGCATTTCGTAAACAATAAATCCCTAGTATACAGATTCCTAATTTTTGCACCTAACCCTCTGTGCAAAACCATAAGATCCTCCTGCGAACCCTATAGTCTCTACGCTCTACAATATACATCTAAAATTAATGCATTTTAGGTTAAGTTCTTGTGCATATTAGGCAGATTTTAATATATACTGCACGTAAATTTTACGCATATTGGGCACAAATCTTATGCATACGATTAAGGCTGCAAAGAGGCTTAATATTTGGCTTAATTTAACTAATCTATATATATTAAATATTCTTTATGCGATTTCTAAATCGGCCGCGTAGCCTACCTATATGCGACTCTGCCACTAGAGCTTTATTAAGCCTCCTATGCGCGCTATAGCTAGATAATTATATCTATGCAATAAGAACGCGAAGTTAGTTATAAGGGGTATAGCGCGATAGCTGTAGACTAGTTATAGTAGAGGTTATCTATAGCGCAATAGCTATAAACTGGTTATAGTAGAGGTTGTTTATAACGTAATAGGTATAGACTAGTTATAGTAAGTAATAGGTATATCTGGTATTAGGCGTTTAGTAATATATTTTTAGGGGCTATATAGGCTGTGGCGCTATAGCGACAACAGAGGAGAAGTAAAGAAGGTAATAGTAGAGGATAAAAAAAAGGGGACAGTTAGATATTTCTAATCGTTATAGAGTAGAAGTTTAAGAAGGGCCTCTCTATTAGCTCTTATTAATGCTATAATACTAAGAAATACGTTAAGATAGGGTAAATAGTAGGGTAACGTTGGCTTTAATTTACTAACTAATAATAGGGACGTTATATAGATAATAAGACGCGTTTAATATAGAAATAGGCTAGTTATCTTACGGTTTTACACGCAAGGTTAGGTGCAAAAATTGGGGATCTGTATGCTAAGGATTTTAATTCGCTTTGCAAACGACTAATACACCACAATCCTTAGCATATAGATCTCCAATTTTTGCACCTAACCTTATTTATAAAACCGTAAGATAGTCTATTTCTATATTTAACACATATTATTATTAATATAACTCCCTATTATTAGTTAGTAAGTTAAAGCTAACATTGCCCTACTATTTACCCTATCTTAATATATTTCCTAGTATTATAGTACCCACAAAAAACCCCCAAAGAAGCCTATAAAGTAGGCCTTAAAGTTAATGCTAGTAATATTAATACTATTAGCAGCTTCTCTAGCTAGTAGCACTTACTTTATTAGCAATACCCTTACTTATATATATACTACTAATGTTACTTCTAAGGCTTCTACTATAAATAAATATAAAAAGCTGTCTGCTCCTCCTTCTCTAGGGCTACCTAAGCCTAGCTAACGCGCTAAACCAATAAAGGTTACTTAGATAACTTATATAAAGCTACCTATAGACCGTAATTAGTATATATAGTTTTAGAATAAAGAAGTTAAGGAAATTAAGAAAGTTAAGAAAGCTATACCGTATTAGATATTAGAGGGCTATAGTTATTACAGGTACTATTATAATAAAATTAAGGAGGAGGTTAAGGTAAGGAAGAAGCGTAGAAGAAATAATCTTTACGCTAGATAGAAGTGTAATATTATAAGACTTAAGGGCCTAAATTTAAAGGTTCCGTTAGATCTAGAGAGGCTTAATTTAGGTCCTTTTAGTTTAAATCTTATTAATTAGGATAATAAGAACTTTAATATTAAAGATATATTAGAAGGGCAAGCGGAAGATCTATATTAAAGGCGTTAAATTTAAGGTTAAGGTATTTGTCTTAAGCGTTAAACTAAGTAGGTAACTATTAACTATCCTATCTATAGTTAGTTTGGGCTCTATATTAATAGTTCTAAGGTTACTATAGACTATCTAGTTAAATAAAAACAGTAGTTATATAACCTAAGCCTTATTAAGAATGCTATTACAATTAAGATTAACTATTAACTTAGTAGTAAGATCTATACCTAGGTTAAATGTCTTATAGTTATATAGTATATTTTTAGCCGCGGTCAACAAGCTAACTACTCTATTAATAACTTCTCTATTAAACAAAGTAATTGCCTACTTAAAGTAGTTAATATCTAGTAGGCACACAACCTTAATAGCAATATTTAATTAACTTTTAAAGTTAAGATTAACTATAAGGCATTGACAAAGTTAGGAAGGAAGAGAAGAGTTATTAAAGATGTTAAGGAATCTGTTAAGATCCTATCTTCCCCACTAGTTACCTTATAGTTTAAGAGTTCTACTCTTATATTAGGTAAAGGCGCGCCTATAAAATTACGCCTAGAGCTATTACTATAGTAGAATCTAAGCCATTAAGCAGTGTATAAGAATATTGCCAACTTTTAAGCTCGCCTAGGGAAATAGATTAAGTATATAGATATAAACTATAGTAACTATCAGAACTTCTGCTATATATTTAATAGTTAACACTACGCTATTAACGCTGCTTAGCATAAGGCCTAGGCAAATGCTATTGCCTCTAGCGATGCTTAGTACGAAAAGCCATCTATAAAGGGTTTTCGTGCTCTTATAGCAGACGGTCCAGTTAGCCGCCTAGGTCAACAATCTTATAAGCCTTTAGCAATAGCTAAGCTTTATATAGCAACTAACTATATAGCTAAGCTTTAAGAACTGCAGATAGAGGCTTATAGATATTAATTAGAGGATAAAGAGAAAGAGAGAGAGGAGCGCTATAATAAATAACATAAGAAATAAGAGGAGTATTGCCGTCTAATTACTATGCAGAGACAGTAGTAGCAAATAGCAATATTTCTATATAGCTTTAATTAGTAGCTGCCTATATATTCCTAATACCACACCGGCCCTTTCTATGCACAATATTAACAGAATTAAGTGCCTCATTTACTACTGCAGCAGCTTTAACTACCCCTACTACCGCCTGCTTAACTACCTATTTAGCCTTAAATCTAAGCTGCTACTCCTACCGCTAGCCCTCCACCGCTACTACCTCCCGCCCCCATATATAATATTAACAATTACCTACGCTTAAGTCCTATATTAGTTAATAAAGAGAATATAGATACTATTTAGTATCTATTTATCTAAAAGCTAAAGAGGATATATAACGCCATAATATAAGAGAAACCAAGGTAGTTTAGGGACATTATATTAGAACAATAGTAAAGTCTAGATAATCTACGTATTATAGAAAATAAAAATTTATATAAGTTTTATAGGGCTTTAGAGTTAGGTACCGCTAATGGCTTTATTAGTAATATAGCTAGCTAGCTCCGCGAGTTTAAAGTATACTATAGGCAGTAAAAGGCCGCTATGGCGGCGAATGCCCTTATAGACCTAGTAGGAGGCTTTACGCGTATATAAAAGATATATAAACTAGGTAAAAAAAGGCATTTTCTATAGTAATTTAATATTAGAAGATTTCCTAGCAAGTGCCCATAGCGATATTAAAGGCTATAGTTAACTCCTCTAGCCCTTAAACCTTAATACCACGCTTAAATGATTCTAATTAACGCTATAAACGCTTTAGCTTAGCCTAATCTATATAGATTCCTTTTATAGTATATTAATTCATTTAACTAAGAAGTCCTCTTTATAACTAAGAGCTTTTAAAGCTTTTAGTAATACTCCTTGCTTAATTGGCGGCCGTTATAACAATAGTAAACAGAAGAAGGTAATAGACCGTATATTCGGGCAAGCAAACGGCCAGATTAATTAGGATTGGCTTCCAATAATTAAAGAACAATTTACATTCGATCTTCTTCGCCAAGCGACAGCAATTAGGGGGTAGTAGAGGACAGTGGTGGTGTAGTAAAGGAGTATTTCAATGTTTTGATTTTGATTTTCAGGGGAGGCCCGTACACTATCTTGGGTGGGTGGCTCAGACCTACGGAGGATAAATTATCCTATCCGGCCAGGCGGATAATAATCCTATCTGAGGATAGCCCGGATATCGGATAATATCCGGATAGTATCTAGATATCCGCAAAATTTTAACTACGAACTACACCTTTACCCCCTATTATACGACGCTATAAATATGGCTAGTACTAGTGAAATTCACCCCGAAAACTTTAACGATAATAATTCCTTTAAAGTTGACACACTTTCTACCCTTTTAAGCGGCGTTAAGACTAAAGCTAATACTGGTTTAATCCTAACTACTTATATAATATAGATCTTAAGACAAGTCTCCTTAATTTATAAATATACTTATACAGCAACAAAGGAAGAAAAGGCTTATATGAAGAAACGCTACTTTTGTAAATACTATCCTCCTTAAGACCTAAAAGGATACTATTCCTTAACCGTTGGATTACAAGGCCATCTTAAAAAACATAATATTAAATGGAATTTGGCAGAGAATTAGGAGCGTATAATAGTAAAAGATTGGGGGGAGAGATCTCTTTTAGAACTATATTAAAAGCTTTTAGCAAGAGGAGAAGTTTAAGGTCTTAAGGGTGAGGTTCTAAAGTATATGGTACATTAAAATACTGTAAAGCAAGCACTTTTAGATCTAATTGTCGTACAACGGCTTCCCTTCTTATATGTGGAATAGCCAGAGTTTTATACTTTCGTAAAAGCATTAAATTAAGAAGCACCCTTAATTATCCCTATACACTACTTAACAATTATAGCCTAGATTCTTAAACACTTTACCAAGAGTTAAGATATTGTATAAAAAGTACTTTAATCTATAAAAACAAATATTTATCTTGCTGTGGATATCTGGACCTTTCTAAGTTATTCCCTTTTTCTTGAAATCTGTGCTAGCTTTGTTAATATCCAGGATAAATATTAGAACCCCTTAATTGCCCTTTATATGGTATCTAGTTAGAGTAGTATAGATTAATAGGAGGCGCTTCGTCCGGTTTTTATTAAGTATGGTATTAAAACAAAGATTGGAGCTCTTATTGGCGATAATACCAGATTAAACGATGTTCTTTGTTATACAATTGGTTAATGGCTTAGCCTTAAGTATAAAATTAACTGGATTGCAACGCATTAAAGAATTCACTGTTAGGGGCATATTATTAATTTTATTGTTTAAGCCTTTCTATTTAGTTTAAAAAAGGATAAGAAGCTTATAAACTTATATAATAAAGAAGATAAGGAACAAGATGAAGAAGAAGAGGAAGAAGAAGAAGAAGTTATATAGCAAGTACTACCGCTAGTTAAAAGAAAGAAAAAAAAGGATAAAGAATTAGAGTTAGCATTAGATAAAAAGCATAAAAGGGGTAAAAATATTTGAAATATTATGGGGCTGATGGGAAAGCTTTATAACTATGTCGTTTATATCTACAGCTTAGCTAACCATACGACATAGTTTATTAAATATGCTGGTAAAATGGTTCCTCTTAATAATTGTATAAGATGGAATAGCTGGTTTCTTATGCTATATATAGCTCTAGAGGATAAGGTAAAGGCTAGGCTTTAACTCTATATGGAGCACTATAAGGATGACTTAAAAGATAATATCCTCTTAACAAGCAAATGGATACATCTTTATATGATTCGTGATTTCCTTTAGTCTTTCTATAAAGCAACTCTATTTCTTTAAGGAGATCATATAACACTGGAGAGGGTTCTAGAATTAGTTAATGTTCTTAAGGATATAATACAGATTGTATTAGTATATTATATAATACTCTTAATATTTCTTTAGCTAACTTTCCTATAGGTAATAGCTACTAAGGCTAAGGATAAGTTTATAACTCCTTAACTCTAACGTGCTAAGGAAAAGCTTGCAAAGTACGTTAAGAAGCTAGATAATTCTCCCTACTATCTAGCGGCACGATTTCTTAACCTAGAGTATTATATGGCTTTCTTAAAAGATTAGAACAATTGTATTACTATTAAAGGAGAAAAGAAGCTTTTTAGCGTATAAAAGCTCTAGAAGAGATTCCGCGAGAAAGCAATACTTTTAGGTTTAACTATGTTATACACAGCTAAGAAAACTTAAAAGTCGCCTTTAGAGTCTAAAGAAAACCTCTTTGCCTTTCATAAGGCTTGTCTTTAGTATTGTTTAAAATATACTCGTCCGCGGAGTCTAGATAAGTTTGATACCTATATTAACAAGAATCTAATTCCACTTAATAGCCGTATAATAGCTATTTAATAGTGGAACTAGCCTCTTTAGTATACAAGATTTCCACAACTCTTATAGCTTGCAATTAAAGTTCTCTTAATACCTAGAATGAGCGATAAGCTAGAGAGAGTATTTTTAGGTTCTTAACGTCGCGTTCCATGGGATCGTATAAGTACTACTCTATAAATACTTAAGGTATTAGAATGCGCGAAGGACTAAATAACTTATAAAATTCTAAGTATTCTCTTATAGTCGTACAAGGGAAAGCATATAAGGGGTATATTATACAATACTAAAGGGGAGAAGGGGGGCATATAAATAAAATAATTTTAGGCAAAAGGTAACCACTAAAGGCATATAGGTGGTGTAGGTAAATATATACTAACTTTAAACTTAATAGATTATAAGTTCAAATCCCACCAATGTTGTCCTTTATCAAGAATTAGGAAATATAATTGTCTGGTATACTTCCCGTCCTATTATATAAGAGATTCTCCGGCAGCATTGCCATACTGTAAGTAAACTCTCTTCTCTATATAACATACCTATATAACTAACTACTCTTAGGATAAGCAGGAGAGGGTGAAAGCTTTACTAGCAATTAATATAGAGGCTTAGGTGGGGGGTGTATTAGAGAGGCAGGTGCGGATAGGAAGGCCCTTATATATAAATGCAATTCTGATTTAGAGCCGTAGGTCTCTAAATATAACTATAAGTAACCTATATTACTCGTATAAGGTAGAGAGCTAATTAATACTAGCCTTGCGAGGCTTATATGGCGACTCTACATCATCTAGTAGGCCCTTGCCCCTTCACTAAATGTCAGAGTCTCCTAGGGTTCTATAGTGGGTGCTGTAGAAATTATAAGTGGTGGGATTATGGGGCTCGATGTTCGTCATACAATATAAATTCTCAGCCTATAGTGGCGGCAGCGGGAGCACTAGAGGGTAAGGATTGGATTATAGAACTAGAGGACAATAAGGAGTAAATAAAAGTTACTAAATTTAAACTGCTGGGTCTCCTCTCTTTTTTCCTATTTTTATTTTATTTTATAGTATTTTATATAAAGAGAAGTATAAATAAAAAGGTAAAAAGGAGATATCTAATTAGTAGGAAAGCTAAAGGTATTTACTAGAGCTTTGTGTAGAGCTTTATATAGAGCTTTATACGGAGTCTCCGCAGAGCTTTATATAGAGCCTCTATAGAGCTTTATACGGAGCCTCCGTAGAGCTTTATGCGGAGCCTCCGCAGAGCTTTATGTTACGGACAGCTTAAGTACGATGTTACGACTACTTGGAGAAGAGTCGGAGGAAGCTAGTTAGTTAATACAGGCACGATCCAGAATGGATCCGGTGAAACTATATAACAAGAAATAGTAGCCAAGGTCACGTGGTAGGATCTGTGTAATCTATATAATCTATATAATCTGTAATAGAGCAGACAGAGCACATATACCTTACAGAGCAAAGGGATTTCTTAGGCATATGGTTATATATTTAAAGGACCACAGTCCCTACCTAGATAGTTCTCTCTTTATAGTAAATCTTAGAATATAATTAGAGTTAATCTGTTAGGCAACCACTCCACTAGTTATTATTATATTGTTAAACTATTCTTACCTATATACCCAGCCTAATAATAGGACCCACTATAGTTACTGCTATAAGGTTCCGTTACACATTCACTACCAAGGTTATAGTATTAAATAAGGTTAAATAATATGCTACCTAAAGTACCAGTTACAACAACGTTAACGGCAGCCACGACCTTAGGGTTAGGAGACACTAGTATAGCAGATACAGATTCTTAAGTAGTTACGCAAGGTTAGTTACAGGAAATGGTTAATCGCTTATAGGATAATAGCAAGCTACTTAAAGAACGCATTAATAGAATTAGAGTAGCAAAGGTTAAGTTACCTTTAATTAAACAGTTTTTAGGGGAGAAGTTAAAGCTTAAAGGGTTTCTTATACAGATGCATTTTAAGGTTATGCAGAAAGGAGTAAAGTTAGCAACACCTATAGACCAGGTAGCGTACGCAGGACTATTCTTATTAGAAAGAGCTCTAGAGTGGTTTAAGCCTTACCTTATAGAGATATAAGTAAACGGTATAACAACTACTAACCCAGACGTACGGTATGTGTTTGTAAGTTAAAGCGGGTTTGCAGAATAGTTAATATAAATATTTAAAGACCCTAAAGCAACCATAACAGCGGAATAGAAACTTTAGAACTTAGTATAATATACTTTAGCAATTAAGTATACAACGCAGTTTTAAACACTAGCTATATAGGTTAAGTGGAATAATAGGGCGCTTATAGTATAGTATAAATAGGGACTTAAGGCTAAAGTCTAGGACGCAATTATCCTAATAGAAGATGCGGATACTCTAAAAGAGTTAATAAACCAGTTAATAAAGATCAATAATAGGATCTATTAAAGGGAATAGGCTAAGAAGGGTTAGGACAGAGTTCCATAGTTATATAAGGCACAGAGTACGCAACAACAGATATAGAGTTAAAAACTATAGAATGGCGCAGAGCTAATAGACCTAAGCGGTACTAAAGAAACCTAAAGATGGGAAAAGAAACTATAAAAACCTAGAGGTTAAAGATCTAGTAATTAAAAAACCTAAAAGTAAAGGCCAAACCAGGGATTTTAGCAGTAAAAGACGTTTAGGCGGACTCCACAATAAGAAAAGTAGTTTAAAGATAGGGCTTATATAAATTATAGAAAACAGGGTCATTTTGCCAAAAACTATAAAGGTAGTTGGAGTAACTACATAGTAAAGGGAACTAGACTAGCAGGAGACACATACATATAGAGGGACAATAGTGCACTATAAGGAACAAAAGAGTGTTTAATTAATAGTTTTGCGTATTATTATAACAACGCATGCCAAATTTATAAAGACGCTAAGTACGGCGCAAGCTATTGGCTATAGGAGCTATTATTATCTAAGTTTAGAGGAACTAATAAACCAGCTCGCAGATTAGACATTAAAGACAATAAGTTTAATATAGGCGAAGCATTTACCAATAACAAGGCAATAAAGGCAGCTTACTAGAAGCATGTAAACCTTAAAGAAGTTAAAATAGAAGCAGAAACTAAGACCATTATAGAATAGGGTTTAGTAACGAGTATTACAACACCATTAGATATAATTTCCATCGCTTTACAAGATAAAAGGAGCAATGTTTAAAAGAAACTAAGCAAGTAGATAACTACTAGTGCTAGCTTATTACTTAATAAAGGTAGAAGGCCACAGGTCCAAGATTCTTATAAAGAGATAAGAAAGGCTCCAGACTCGCTAAGTGCAATAAAAACAGCTCAAGAACCCATAACAGACGAAAATTAGTAGGAAAGAGTAGTAACTCAGTTTAGTAATAAACAGGTAAGTATAGGACGTAAGTTTAAGAACCAAGAGTTCAGGGAACAAGTAAGAACGTTATTAGGTAACCAAGATTTCGAGAAACAAATAAGGGCCACAGCAGTTCTAGGTAAAAATAGTGTTTAGCCTAAAGATTAAAAAGTTAATACTAGAATTAAAAAGTAAGACGACTTTAAGGATCTAGCTATAAGATATAGAAAACAAGAAACTATAGATAAATTTAGGACAAGAATTATTATATAGCAAGAGTAAAAGCTAGACAAGAGGTTAGCTATACCAGGTTATATAAGGGACAGAGCACCCGTATAAAGAATTACTAATAGGCCAAGTGCAGGGACACCTAGGGCAAAGTGGTTAGATAAACTAGAACAGAAAGAGGATCTAGGGATTCCAACTAGGTTCAAAGAAAGACATACCAAAGAATATCACAATATAGCAATAACAAGGTACTTTCTTATAGACAAACCATACACACTAAACCAACTGTACGAAAAGTGGTATAGACAATAAAGCAATAACAAATAGGCAGATTTCTATATATGGCTAGACAAAAAAGTAGTCCAAGACCAACCTATTACGGAAAAGCGCATAAATTATATTAAAGGAGCATTGGTTATAACGTTAAGGAACCTAAAAGAGGGATCTAGGGACTAGAGAAGTAAGCAATAAATCTTAGTACCTATAGAAGAAAGACTAACAGTTAGATTAGCTAGATAGAGATTTAAACTCAAAAGCAAAGATAAGCCAAGAGTAGACCCAAGTTACTTAGCGCATTATACACTATTATAGATAGCTTATGTGGACGACACCTACAACATATATAAAGCACCAAAAGATAAGAACCGGAAGTACCTAGTAAGGATATATTAGGCACCAGAAGAGAAGCGGTTTAGGGACATTAAGTATATATATAGATAGCACCTAGTAGAAGTACAAAGTTAAGAGGACCTAACACTTTAACCAGGAAGATTCCTTACAGAAGAATACCTAGACGGATAATAGTAGTAGAAGTGCCTAGAAAACACTTATCTATAGTATATAGAGGAAAAGAAACAAACTAAGTATTAGCTAAGGTTAGACTAAGTATAATTAGAATCTAGCAGCCAATAGTTAGAAAAAGGGGAGGCGCATAAAACCAGAGGGAACTAGTATTAGAGCCTTAGACCCTTAAAGAAATACAAGGACAATACCTAAACTTATAAGTTAAGTGGCAAGATTAACAGTTTAAAGCGTTAATAGATAGTAAAGTAATAAGAAACCACGTATTGCCAAAAGCAGCAAAAAGGATAGGGTTACTATATAGACAAAAGAAACACCTATATCCACTTATAACAATTTTAGGAGATTAGATAGCCTATAAAGGAGGTATTATTAATCTTAAAACAGGACCTATTTAGTTAACTATTAAAGGGAGACCAGTTAGAATGTCTTTTAATATCCTACCATTAGGATAGGATAAGGCGATATTAGAAATACCTTAGTTATATAAATACAATCCAAAGATTGATTAGGTTACAAGTTAGGTTAATATTAAAAATACTTAATAACGCAAGATATAACAGTAAACCAAGTTAGTATAGTACTAAGTCGGAGCAACGTATAAAGAGACTAAGTAGGGCTTAAGTTATATACCAAAAAGATACCACAAGTATAGTAAAAAGTTATAGTCACTAGAAAGCAAACAGCTGTTAAAACATACAGCATAGGACTATAAGATAGAATTAAAAGAGGGAATAAGTCTAAAGTTTTTTCTAATCTATAAGCTTACTAAAACCAAGTTAGTAGCACTTAAGGAGTTTATCTAGGAAAACTTATAAAAGGGATATATTAGACCATTATAGTTATTAGTAGAATATCTAGTGTTATTTATCCCAAAGAAAAACAGAAAACTTAGGATATATATAGACTATAGACAATTAAACAGCATTACTAGAAAGGATAGATATCCTTTACCCTTAATTAGCGAAATCTAAGACAGGATAGGCAACGCAAAAATCTTTATAAAGATAGATCTAAGGTAGGTGTACCATTAGATTAGGATTAAGAAAGGCAACAAATAAAAAGCAGCCTTTAGGTTAAAGGAAGGACTATATAAGCCATTAGCTATACAATTTGGGCTTATAAACGCACTAGTAATATTCTAGAAGCGAATTAATAGTGTATTAGGAGAACACCTAGACGAGTTTATTATAGTATATCTTAACAACATTATTATCTACTTAGAGAGTAAGGAAGAACATAAAGAACACGTTAAATAGGTATTAAAGAGACTATAGGAAGAAAAGATACTAGTAGCAATTAAGAAATACAAGTTCTGTCACAGTGCTATAATGCTAATAGGCTAAATAACTACATTGTGGTATGAAGAGGAGAAGGAGGTAAAAGGGGGTATTGTATACAAATAGTAGGGGCAGCCGCCAAGGCGCTAGTGGTGGGCCAGCCAACAGTAGGAAATAGTACGAGGCAGTACGCGTTAGGACTGTGCCGTGACAGTACTCCCCTCCCTAGAAGGTTTGGTCCCTAAACCGAACAAATAACCTATTTTTGCTGCAAAGATGTCACTTCTGCTTACTACCCTTAACCGAGCCAATAGCGATTTTCCATGCCGGGCATAGAAAATCTTAATTGGTTAGCTTAACGAATAAAATCGGCAGAACTCTACACCGCTACCGCGTAGCGCTTCTTGGCAAAAAACCGACCAATTAGACAACTTTAACCGGCGGTCAAAGTTCTATAAGATCTTAACTACCATAAATTACCTTTGTGGTTGGCTACGGCCTTGGCGTGGCTCTCCCTTATCTTATACCCAGTCTGGGAGTCCTGGCTTCTTAGGGTGTTGTTTATAGAACCTTAGTAGTGCGCGCTCGTATCCTTTTAGGGATTTTTTAGGTTCCCAGGTTTTCTCATTATAGTATTTCTATTTAATACAGTATATTAAGCCATGCTCGTCTATTTGTTTATTATATACATCAAGGATCTTTTCAAATTCCTACTTATCCATAATATTGCCGTCATTATCCCTTTCGGCTATTCTACCTGTAACATTATAACGTTCCTCTTTGTTAATACATGCTTAACTAGAGATCTCTTTAGGGAACCAAAGGCGGACTTTTAAAGTGTGGAAAGACTTATTAACATAGATATAGTCTAGGAGGTCAACTACAACTACTCCTTTATAGGCAGCTAGGACGGGCTAGGGTCCATCCTAGTTATTATCCCACTTCCTCTTAGGCTAGTTGGTCTTTATATTTTTAAGGCTAACTATAACCATATTATCCTTTTTAAATATTATACCTTCGTCTCGTTTTATATTAGCGTTGTCTTTATATCGTCGCTGGGAGATATGAGCTAGGGCTTTAAGCTGGGTTAAAATGCGCTTAAAGTGGTTAGTAATAGTATTAGCTTATAGGTACTCCTTCTTTGCATATATAGATAGAGCTGATGGCTAGGGGCCTATTGGTTTAACGCCTAGACGTAGGTTGTAGCCATAGTTAGTAAAGAATGGTGAGATTTCCGTGGTCTCATTAACCTAGTTATTTATGGCAAACTTAGTAAGGGGAAGCCAATCTACCTAGTCGTCTTAGGTAAAGCTTATGAAGGCGCGTAGGGACTTATTCATTGCTGCATTAACAATCTCGGTTTAACTATCTATTTTAGGGTGCCATGCGGAGCTAGGGCTTAGGGTTACCTTTAGGCGCTAGTTTAGGCGACACTAGAAGTCAGAAATGAATAAAGAGCCTCTATTAGAAACAATGGTATTTAGAGCGCCGTGTAACTTATAGATAGTGTGGATAAATGCTTTAATAAGCTCCTTAGTATCTAGGCTAGTAATAGGAATAAAGTATCTTATCTTTATTAGGCGGTTAACAACGACAAAGATATATCTATATGTTTTGCCGTTACGAAGGCACTTAGGCAAGTCAACAACGTGGTTAATAGAGATATTAGTCTATGGGCGGACTGGTAGTTCTAGTAGTTTTAGGAAACCGGGCGGTACTAAGCGTGGGGTCTTTATACGGAAGCAAAGAGCGCAGTCTTTTACAAAGGTAGCCGTAAACTATGAAATACCTGGCCACTAATATGTTTAATTAAGGAGGTCTAGTGTCTTAACGCGGCTTAGGTGACCCGCAGGGCCCAAACTATATGTATGGTATATAACTTCTAGTTAGAGTTTATGTGAATTAGGGACAAATACTTAATTCCTATAGTAGATTAGGCCGTCAATAATTAAACATTTGGATTTATTATAGCGGAGCAGCTTCCTAATCTGCTTAGGCTAATAGCGTGCTTTACAGTCTTCCTGTTTATATAGTGCAGCCAATATATTCCTAGCGAGTTCGTTCTCTTTATAGGCATTCTTAATAAGCTCCTTAAGGGTTTTTTTCTTAGGCTCCGGGTCTATTACTATAATAAAGTCTTTAAAGCTCTAGTCTTAGGATTCGTGTAACGGAACCTTGTAGTAGGAACTACAGTAGGTCCTGTTATTAGGCTAGGTATATAGGTAAGAATAAATTAACAACGTAATAATAACTGGTGGAGTGATTGCCTAACAGATTAACTCCAATTGTATTCTAAGATTTACTACAAAGAGAGAACTATCTAGGTAGGGACTATGGTCCTTTAAATATATAACCATACTCCTAAGAAATCCCTTTACTCTGTTAATCCGTTAATCCGTTAATCTATTAATCTGTTTATAGATCCCACGTTCCCCTAATCCTATAGATTACAGACTAACTATATAACCTTAGTTACTATTCCTTATTATATAGTTCCACCAGCTCTATCCTAGACCATACCTATATTAACCAACTAGCTTCCTCCAACTCTTCTCCAAGTAGTTATAATATTGTACTTAAGCTGTCCGTAACACTATCTCCCTTCTCTTTATCTTTGTCCTTAAAGATTCCTAATATCTCTAAGTCGTCTACTAGAGGTATAATGTCCGTTTAATCAGTCTGGTTAATATCCTTACTTATTATACCTAAAGTATCTTCTTCTTCTTCTACCGATTGTCACAATTGTATAGTACTTAAGATTCTTTCTTTAGGTAAGGCCATGCCTTCCTATTCCTGTTACGCCAATAAGAAGTTAGTATATATTGCAATTACGGCTCCCTCTAGTCGCCAACCATCCTCTTATGCTAAGTACACTAAGTTAAACGTTTGATCACTCTGTGACGTTTGCTCTGTGTCTAACGCTAAGTATACGCGTCCTATAACTCTTAATAGTCTTTACGTTCCCTAAGTAACTTATTATAGGGTCTTGTGTTTAATCTAAGGCTAAAAGGCTTAAGAGCTCACTTATAGCCGCCTATAATAAACTTTGTTATTCCGCTAAGGAATTAGCCCTGTTACTAAAGGCTTAACGCCATGCGTTAGAAGCATCTGCTTGCGCGTTTAAACTTTAATAAACTGCCTTCGCTCAGCTAACCCATCTTAAGAAGGTATATAAGAAGGTTTATTCTAAGGAGTTTTGCCTAGTTAAGTAGGGTCTCCGTAAGCTAGAAGCGGAGGAGGCTAAGGCAGACTTATATTTACTAATAAGGGAAACAACTTTAAGTAGCTTAGCAGGTACTCCTTTTAGGTCCCCCTTAGGTAACTTATTTTTTTATAATCCTTTCTTGTTAATGTTATCTAACCTACTTTCTTTTAATACTCCCGTACCTTTCCTATAGCGTTCTCTAGGTTGCTTAGTGGTTCCTAAGTAGTCTTACTATAGCCTATCTACTTTACTTTATACCACGTTTTATTATCTATGTCCTCGTAACTAATAATCTTTAAAACTTACTATTTATCTTCTTTTTATCCTCTATATATATCTGCCTTGTAAACTGGTGGCTTAATATCTCTATATACTAGTTCTAGCATTGCGACATGCTATATAGAATAGATTTTTATTTTAGCTAGTAGATTTAATTTATATATAACTAATAAAATTCTTTATATAATTTCGAAAGGTCCTAGTCTAACATAGTCTAACTTTTTACTTAGTTGTCGACTCTTGAAATTTTTGTGTAGTAGCTATACTTTATCTCCCTCCTTAAGATCTGGTCCCTCAGATCTCTTAGTATTATAGTACTTTTTCATTCGCTCTTATACTAGTTTAGCTATTTCTTTAAGGTTTATATAAAGATTCATTAACGTCTCCATTCTTTGTTTAGCTGTGCTACTTATTTTCTTTACTTAATATGGCGATAACAACGTTCTTAGTTTATACCCATAGTTTGCCTTAAATAGTAATGTCCCCATTCCTTCTTATGGTGTTGTATTATATGCAAACTGTATAATTAGTAATAACGATACCCAATTATTCTATATATAATTGATATAATACCTTAGATACTATTCTAGTGTCTAATTTAGTCTTTCCATTTATCCGTCCATCTGCGGATAATACGCTGTAGAGGTTACTATATGAACTCCCTATTCTGCTAGAAACACCTCCTAAAACGCTGCTATAAATCTTAAATCTCTATCTAATATAATTTTGTCTAGTACTCCGTGTCTTGTAAATACTTCCTTTATATAGATTCTAGCGACGTCTTCTACTAATATCTCTTTAGTGTATGCTATAAAGTATCCCCGCTTTATTAGCTTATCTACTATTACTAAAATCGCGTTATAATCTTATCCTATAATAGGATCTTTTAACTTTAGTAACTTAATAATAAAGTCCTATAATATAACCTCCTATAGTCTTCCTAGTATTTTAATAGGTTGTAGCCCTCTATACAGCTTATACCTTGTTGGTTTATTTCTTTAGCAATCTAGACACTTCTTTATAACTTATTTTACTAGTCCCCAAATTTCTTAAATAATGTACTCCTCTTAAAGTCTTAACACTAGTCCTATAGACCTATTATGTCCTTGTGTTATTCCCTTATGGAATTCCTTAACAAACTCCTCTATAATAGACTTAGGCATATACGTTGCTTTTCTGTTTTTGTATTGCTCTAAGTCTAGATCCTCTATCTATACTTCTTAGATCTTCTATATCCAATTACTTTTTAGTAATTTATAGATCTGACTTTCCTTAGTTGCTATAATTTTTAGGTAATTATATCTAATTAATCCGTCTTAATCTTTTTGCAATAAAGCTCCTAATAGCTTTCCGTTATTTTATAGTTTAGCTTTTCTGCTTAGAGCATCTACTCGTGCATTGTCTGTACCCTTAGTATACTAAATCTCGAAATGGTATTTTATAAGCATTTCCGCCCATCTAACCTGTCTTTAGTTAAGTTCCTTTGTTATTAGGAATCCTATAAGGTTCTTATAGTCTATCTTAACCACAAACGGTTTCTTTATACCTTATAAGAATGCTTTCCATTCCTTAAATGCTATAACTATACCTAGCAACTCCTTGTTATAGATATCATAGTTTAACTCTAGTAGTGTCATTTTCCAACTATAGTACGCTACTGGATGCCATACGTCCTGGTGCTTCTATAGCAAGTATACTTCTAGTGCAAAGTCTAATATATCTATCTCAACAACCGTTTCTAACTTTAGTTAATAGATTTTAAGGACTAGTTCCTAGATAAACAACTCTTTAAGTTCCTAGAATAATTTCTTTTATTTGCTACCCCAAATCTACAGTTCCTTCTTCTTTATTAACCTTATAAATGGCTTAATACTTTTTAACCACTATGCTATAAACCTCCTATAGTAGTTGCAAAACCCTAAGAACGACCTTAACTGCGTAACGTTCTCTAGTTCTTACCAACTCACTATAGCTTTAACTTTCTTTAGGTCCATACTAACCTTTCCTAGTTTAATAATAAATCCTATAAAATTGGTTTTCCTTATAAAGAACTCGCATTTCTTAATTACCACTGGCATCTTTTCTTCCTATAGTCTCTTTAATACCCACTTAATATATTCTTTATGTTCTTCTTTATTTTCTAAGTAGATAATAATGTTATTAAGATATACCATAATAAACTCGTCTAGGTGTTCTTTTAATACACTATTAATTCGCTTCTAGAACGTTGCTAGTGCGTTTATAAGCCCGAATTGTATAACTAATAGCTTATATAGTCCTTCCTTTAACCTAAAGGCTGCCTTCTATTTATCTCCTTCCTTAATCCTAATCTAATAGTACGCCCATCTTAGATCTATCTTTGTAAAGATTTTTACGTTGCCTATCCTGTCTTGGATTTTGCTAATTAAGGGTAAAGGATACCTATCCTTTTTAGTAATGCTGTTTAACTATCTATAGTCTATATACATCCTAAGTTTTCCGTTTTTCTTCGGGATAAACAGTACTGGATATCCCGCTAATAACTATAATAGTCTAATATATCCCTTTTATAAGTTCTCCTGGACAAACTCCTTAAGTGCCACTAACTTGGGTTTAGTAGGCTTATAGATTAGAAAAAACTTTAGACTTATTCCCTCTTTTAATTCTATCTTATAGTCCTATGCTGTATATTTTAATAGCTGTTTACTTTCTGGTGACCATAACTTCTTACTATACTTATAGTATCTTTTTAGTATATAACTTAAGCCTCGCTTAGTCTCTTTATATATCGCTCTAACCTGGTACTATACTAACTTGGTTTGCTGTCGCATCTTACGCCGTTAAGTATCCCTAATATTGACCTAACCTATAACCCAATTGATCTTTGGATTATACTCTTATAACCAAGGCATTCCTAATATCGCCTCATCCTATCCTAACGGTAGGATATTGAAAGACATTCTAACTGGTCTCCCTTTAATAGTTAGCTAAATAGGTCCTGTTTTAAGATTAATAATACCCTCTTTATAGGCTATCTAATCTCCTAAAATCGTTATAAGTGGATATAGGTGTTTCTTCTATCTGTATAGTAACCCTATCCTTTTTACTACCTTTGGTAACATGTGGTTCCTAGTTACTCTACTATCTACTAACACTTTAAACTACTAATCTTGCCACTTAACTTATAAGTTTAGGTATTGTTCTTAAACTCCTTTAAGGGTCTAAGACTCTAACACTAGTTCCCTCTAGTTCTATACGCCTCCCCTTTTCCTAACTGTTGGCTGCTAGATCCTGTTTGTACTTAGTCCAACCTTAGGGGCCGTTTGGTTGCAACTTTATATCCAATATAGAGGCCCCATATTTAACCGATATGGAGCTCAAATCTGAATATGAGGCTGTCGTTCGGTAAATTTGACGACTTTTGAATATAGAGCTCCTCCATATCGGTAAGCGCGTCAAATTTGCAAGCTAAACTATATACAGTAGTTGAAATGAGGTTCTTGGCACCGTTTTAATATACTGTCCTCGAGCCTCCGTTCTATATTCCATATTAATCTGAGCTCTTATATACGCGCCAAAGTAGCGGCTTCTTGTGATATGGCGACTCTACACACCCCAACCGCGATACTGCTGTCGCATTTGCAAGCCTTATATAATAATAATAATATCTTAACCTTC
>Ga0307507_10002942_pt1 | contig 34230 bp, 13 predicted proteins | sample 7_EM_MG_FD_207223 | JGI IMG/M metagenome (GOLD analysis project Ga0307507, IMG submission 207223) | Populus trichocarpa ectomycorrhiza microbial communities from riparian zone in the Pacific Northwest, United States - 7_EM | ecosystem: Host-associated > Plants > Roots > Unclassified | place...
ATAATCTGTATTCTCTAAAGGCGTGGGTCACGTGCACGAGTCACGTGCACGGAGCACGTGCATTGTAAAATCTCTTCGTAGCTCGAAGCTCTAGGGCCCCCAAGACACGTCACTCAAGACACGATACTAGATCATCAATCTATCAACCCATTTCATCAATGAACTCATCTATTTGAACTTCGTGACAGCAGAAGTCTAAGCTTAATATATAAAGGTACTAGAAGAACTAGTATTCTACTATAAAAAGGATACTTAAAGAACCTAAACCTAAATCTAACACTAACTCTATACTTAATACTAAACCTAAACCTATATAAGAAACTAAGGATAATCTAAGCTCGCTTAACACCTTAGATATCTATATAATTAGAGCTATCCTATTAGTACAACTCGCTAGGAAACTAGAATATACAATCTTCGCTATTATAATAGCCAATATTAAGAAGGCCTTAGCACTAAAGAAGTATACTAACCCTACTATAAAAGTACTAGTATACCACCATAAGCACCTAGAGGTATTCTTATAAAAGGAAGCTAATAAGTTAGCAGAACACTAACTATATAACTATAAGATTATACTTAAAGAAGGAAAATAGCTAGGATTTAGACCCCTATACGGAATGTCCTAGAACGAACTTAAAGTACTACAAAAGTATTTAGACAAGCACCTAAGTAAAGGATCTATTAGAGCAAGCTCTTCGCCTATAGCTATACCTATAATCTTTATTAAGAAACCTAATAGCAGTCTGCGCTTCTATATAGACTACTAAGCTCTTAACGCTATTACTATTAAGAATTAATACCCGCTCCTATTAATTTAAGAGACACTAAACCAATTAAGTAAGGCTTATTACTATATAAAACTCAACCTTATCTACGCATTTAACCGCCTCTGTATTATAAAAGGAGATAAATGGCTTACCGTATTCCGTACTAGATATAGACTATTTAAATACTTAGTAACCCCATTTAGCCTTATAAATACCTTAAGTTTGTTCTAACACTTTATAAATAATACCCTATAACCTTATCTAGACGTTTTCTATACTGCTTATATTAATAATATCCTAGTATATAGTAATAACCTAACCAAATATAAGAAACACGTTAACTTTATCCTAGAAGCCCTATATAGAGCTAGCTTATAATTAAATATAGATAAGTATAAATTCTATAAAACGGAAGTCCTATATCTTAAACTTATTATTTTTATAAATAGTATACCCTACTAGAGAAGCCTATCTAGGTAAAAGGCTATAATGGCTAAGCCGGTTAACCGGTTACCTATATTTTAAAGTTGCATATTTCTCTTAATGGATAACGCCAATATAGTATCCCGTTTTGTATCCTAGACCTAAGGTCCTATAATATAATCCTGGGCTGAAAATAGATGTCCTACTTTAATATTTGGCTAAATGTGCAGTAAAGACAGTTTGTCTGGCTAGAGGATAGACTAAAGATACCCTCCTTTGTTAAAGAAATCTAAACTAACTATAAAACACTAGCTATAAAGGCTAACTCTACCTACTAATAGGATGTCTAGGCCTGTGACCTAGCCTTTGCCTAAGAAGATACCCTCCGCGAAGCTAGAAAGAACTCTATACCAATAAAGATACTCTCCTAAAGCGCTACATTTAAAAAGGACTCTATATACGGAAGCGGGACAGATAGTAACGTAGATAACGTTTAAATCGCGCAGATCTAACTAGCATGGAAAAGAACGTACTAATAGGATATAAGGGATAGCCTTTAGAAGATGCAACAGGAGCTAAAAGGAGTAATGATAACGCTAATACCCTAGAAGTCCCTAAAGTCACATACGCCCCTATTATTAGGTAACCCCCCTGCAGCAGACATTGCCGTAATTAGTGCTATAGTATTCCACTTTAATATATACCAGAAGGATAATAAGGTCTTTACAATAAGCCTATATATAGTAATTAACTGAATTATTAAGGATAGGGAGGAAAAGCTAGCTGAGGAGGCTAATAAGGAACTAGTTAAACGCCTCCTTCCTACTTTTTATGCAAGTTACAAGGACGTATTCTTAAAGGCGGCTTTAGACAAGTTGCCCCCTTACCGGATATATAATTATAAGATTTAATTAAAAGACAATAACTTGCTAGGCTATAGCCCTCTCTACTAATAATTAATGGATAAGCTAAAGGTAATAAAGTAGTACTTAATTAATAACCTTGATAAAGGGTTTATTAAGCTAAGTTAAGCCCCTTTTACTTCCCCTATTCTATTTATAAAAAAGCCTAATAAAGGCCTTTGTTTTTGTATTAACTATTAAAAGCTAAATGCTATTACTTAAAAGGATCGGTATCCTATTCCTTTAATTAATGAGACCCTTGCACATCTAAGCTAGGCAAAGATCTTTACTAAACTTAATATCTGTTAAGCTTTCTACTAAATTAGAATAGACCCTATATCTAAAGATTTAACAATATTCCGTACCTATTATAGGTCCTATAAATATAAAGTTCTTCCTTTTAGACTAATAAACGGACTAGCTATGTACTAAAGGTATATAAATAATGTTCTTTTTAATTACTTTAACAAATTCTGCATGGTATACCTAGATAATATTCTTATATACTTGGATAATAAACTTAAGTACTAAGTTTATATTAAAAAGGTCCTAGAGAGATTACAGAACATAGGCTTATAAGTTAATATTAAGAAATATAAATTTAGGGTAAAATGTATAAAGTACCTTAGGTTTATTGTGAGTATAAATAGAATTAAAGTGGACCCTAAGAAGGTTAAAGCAATCCGTAGCTGGGAGCCCCCTTATACTGTAAAGGGGATCTAGTCCTTCCTTAGCTTTTATAATTTCTATCGCCAGTTTATCTATAACTATAGAGTTATGGTAAAGCCTCTTATATAACTTACCCAGAAAGGCACGCCTTTTATATTTAGTAATAACTGCATAAAGGCCTTTAGAGAGTTAAAAGATCGGCTTATCTCTTCTCTAATCCTTTATTATTATAACCCGGACCTTAAATTAATGCTAGAAACAGACGCTTCTAATGGAGTTATAGTGGAAGTCCTATTATAACTACATCCAGACAGCAAATAGTACCCTATTACTTTCTTCTTAAAGATAATAGACCTAGCTAAGTGTAACTATAAGGTATACAATAAAGAAATGCTAGCTATTATTTAATTACTGTCCTAATAGCGCGCAGAGCTTAAAGGCATAAACTCTTAAATTAAGGTTTATACTAATTATAAAGCCTTAGAGTATTTTATAACAATAAAGCAGCTTACCAGTTAATAGGCTTAATAGGCTAAAATACTCTCTCAATTCTTCTTTACGATTATGTACCGCCTAGGTGCACAAAACTCCAAGGCTAATGCTCTAACCTAGAGAGAATAGGACGTAGGCCCCTAGGACAAGCTAAAGACTTAATATTATATATACGCCCTCCTTTATCCTAAATAGCTTAACTTATATATCCTTAGGGAACTGAACTCTAAATAGAATGAGCTAGCACCTATAGAAGGAGAGTTCTTAGACAAACTAATAGGATTAGTTAACCGTATCTTAACTGTAAACTATACAGCCGAATCCCTAAAGGCCCTCCGCAACTAAGCCTTAAAAGGTAACCCTAATTTAGAAATAGAAGAGGGACTGCTCTTATACTAAGAACGGCTTATAGTTTTAGATATTAACAACCTATAAATAGAGCTAATCTAGGAAGCCTACTATTAAGTCTCAACGGCGTATCCTAGTTAAGATAAGACCCACTAACTACTAGCGCCCTATTACTATTGGCGAGGACTTCTATCTAATATGGAATAATTTATTAGAAACTGCTACGCCTATAAATGCGCGGATCCCCCTAGGGATTAAACTCCTGGGTGGTTATAACCATTGCCAGTTCCAGAACGCCCTTAGTAATATATTATAATAGACTTTAAGTTGTTTCTAAAGGACGCCTACGGCCATAACGCGGCCTTTATAGTAATTAACTAACTATATAAACAATCTATCTCCCTTCCTTACTTTAAGACCATAACTGCAAAGGATATAACTCGCCTCTATGTTAATAATATTTACCAATTCTATGGCGTTCCTAAATTAATTGTCTCTAACTATAGTCCCTAGTTTATATCAGATTTCTAGAATAAATTCTGCCGTATCCTTGGGATTAAAATTAAGCTCTCCACCGTATTCTACCCTTAGACTAACAGCTAAACCAAGATTATAAACCAGTACCTTAACTAGCGACTATGTCCCTTTATAAACTACTATTAGGACAACTGGTTATAATTACTACCTATAATAGACTACGCGCAGCTTACGCTCCCCTATAATAGCATAGGGATATTGCCATTTAAACTGCTTAATAGGTACACACCATAAATATCCTTTAATTAGAATAGGCCTACTAAACCTATAACGGCTCGCGAACGCCTTAGCTATAAAAAGGCCTAAGTATTTGCTAAGAGAATGCATAGGGCCTAGGAGACTGCTTAAATAATTATAAAAAAGGCGTAAGAGAAGAAAGAGGCTAATATAAATTAGTATTATCGCGAAGTAGATTTCTAAGTAGGAGATAGGGTATAGGTGTTAATAAAGAACTGGAAAACCTAGAGGCTAAGCCGTAAGTTAGACCACTAAAGGGCTAGTCTATATAAGATTTTAGAGAAGGTAGGACACTCCTTTAAGGTTAAACTACTAGATTTAATAAAGATCCACCCTATTTTCTCCCTAGGCTAATTATAAAAGGCTGCAAATAACCTATTACCTAGACAGTATAATAACCCCCTACTGCCAATTTGGATTGTAGAGGATAAAGAATAGAAAGTTAAAGAGATCCTAGCAGTTAAGAAGGTCCGTAGTGTCTTAAAGTACTATATAAGCTGGGTTAGCCACAACAAGGACCTAAAATGGTATCCTGCATTTAATTTTAAATACTCCCCCTATAAACTACGGGACTTCTACCTAGCCTACCTAGACCTCCCTAGACCACTAAGCAAATTAGATAACTGGATTAAATGCTAGGAAGAAGGGTTAGAGAATTATAATAATCTAGATAATAATAAGGAACTTGGACAACGCCTAAGGGCAGGCTTTTTTAAGAAGGGGGGGGGTAATATAATGGTGCTAGTGCGTATTACCTGCCATATTTAACCAATCAGGATTTTCCATACCCGGCATGGAAAATCGCTATTGGCTCGCTTACCACTGGCGCCTTGGCGGCCCTTGCGACATATCTACCTACTGCCCCTAAACAATTCTTCTTCTCCTTCTTCTCCTTAGCTTAGTATCTTTACTAGATAGCAATCCACAAGCTTTGGTTTAGAGGCATTTGTGCGAGCCGTCACACGTCTTTTAGATAAATTGTTGGAACTACTATTAGAGTTAATAAAAAGAGATTTTAAAGTAGAGGAAGCTATAGGACTTAATTATAGGTAGTAGATTAGGGGGTAGTTAGGAAAGATAGCATTTATATAATTATTAATAAATTTTTACTTGTGCGTATATTTTAGAACAATAGGCGTATTTATAATTCTTTGCAAATACTATACACCCTATTAACTACCACCAATGCTCTAAACTATATATATTTATAAGATTTAATATCATATTTATATTACTTTATAATGATATACATATCGCGATAAATAAATAAATAACGTTATTGTTAGCAGCCCTGCTTATAGGATAATAGGGCGACAATAGGCTGCCTTTTTAATAGCCAGCTAATTGCTTCGCTTTTAATACTAAAGACGTATCCTATAATAGATCGTCTAATAGCAATATCTTCTGCCTAATTTAAGTTGGTATATCTAACTAGTTCTTCTTAGGAGCTAAAGTAGATTAACTCTAGGTTAATAGTACTTTAAAAGTATTAGAAGATACGTTTTACAGCTTTAATATATAGTTAATTTAGGTTGGCTATATAACGGCTATTAGCTAATATAGTATATATAATATCTAGTCTAGATCCTAGTATAGTGTATATTAACAGCCTAATTACTTTAATATATTAATTCTAATTTGCTTCTATAACTTTAAAGCCTTCTTTAAAGAGTTTTAGCTTATTAATATCTATAGGGGTAGTGACTAGTTCTTAGCTTAAGATAGTTTTAAAGTATCTTGTTAGGTACTAAGTATATATATTTTTATTTCGAATAGTGGTTCTCTATAGTCTAAGTTAGTATTAGTTTAGTTTAACAATTTACCCATATTTTATAGATTTATCTTATTATTATCGCTTTCTAGCGTATTACTGCTAGTTAAGCTAAAGGGGCTTATAGGTATACTTCTCTCCCTTTTAGACAACTTTTTGCTAGTATTTTTTCCTTTAAAGGGTTTAGAATTTTTAAAGTTCTATAGCTAAGCTAGTGGCTTATCGTTTACTAAATTGCTATCTTCTACATAAGGTATTCTTTGTCGTTTAGAAGCTCTGCTAAGCCCTATAGAGTCCTTAGCCAGTCCCTTATTTAACAATCTCTATATCTCCCCTTTAGTACTTAAGGCCCTAAGGTGGGGTATTTTCTCTATAAATATAATATTTACAAAGCGGGTAATTATACTATTCTCCGTTAGGATATAGTAATTCTAGCTTCCTTTAAAACTAAGGAGTTTATAGAGTATTATTTTTATATTAATAAGTTTTCGTCACTTCTTTTCTAGTTATAGTACTAGGTAGTTATATTCTGGTACTTAGATAAAAAAAATAGGTCTAGTTTGTTACTGTACTAAGCTTTATATAGTGTTTTACTAATATAAGCGCTATAGCTACGATTTTGGATTTTTGTACTAGAGATAAGTATTTTAGGCCACTATTTTTATATAGCTTCGCGTTTAATAGCGTAGAGTAAAGTTTATCTATAAAGATCTTATTTAGGCGTTTAGCGACTCTATTTTTTAATCGGCGTAAAAGATATAGAATTTGTTTACCTGGTTTTCCCCTCCCTAGTCAAGTCTAATGCGTCGGCAACGGCGTTTAGGTTAGGAGTATTTTTTTTATAAAGCGTTAAAAGTATCTAAAGAAGTTACTTTTCTCGGTAGTAGGGTAGGCTTTAGCTATTTATTGTAATGGGACTAGCCCAATTACAGTAGGAATGTCTCGGTGAAACACTCGACAGATAAATTTCAAAGCTTTAACCAAATTCTACCGAAGTCCGTCGAAGACCGCGTACGTACGTACGCACGCATCGACCACCAAGCCCCTAAATATTTAATTATATGATTCTCTCGTTATTCCTTTCTCTTCTTTACGCAACGTCTTATTCTCTGCAAGAGCTATATACCCTTAGATTTAGATAGAATTTATATTGTTCCTTTAAATTCTCCTTAAAGCCTCTTTACGCCCTTATACTACGTTATATTAAAATAACCACTATTAAAATGGCAAACAAGCCCAAATCCCCTTTAATAACTATGAGCATTATGTCCCTAGTTAGGGAACAGTTAACCATAATATAACAGTCCTTTATAGATGCCTTAGCTTAATAGCGGGCTGCACTAGAAACCCAGCATTAATAATCAATGGAAGCACTCCGCGAAGAACTCCGTAACGTTAAAGCACTTATATTAGAGACCCCAATACCGCCTGCAAACGAAATTAATATAACTATATCCGAGCCTAGCCCCTTAAATACAAACTCCAAACCAGTAATGGTAACTTAACCCGTATTTATAATAAATTCGATACCTGCTATAAAATCTAAAAGGCTCCCTAATCCTCCAATGTTTAATAGAAATTAAAACAACCTACATCCCTTTATAACTAAGCTCCATCTTAAACTTTTAACAAACTATAACTAATACCCTACTAAAGCTAGCAAGATTAGCTATAGAATATCTTGTTTAAGTAAAGACACTGCATGTACTATAGATCCATTCTTCCGTAACGGCACCTTTGTTAATTTTAAAATCTTTATCTCTCTACTAGAACAAATATATAATGACACTAGCTGTAAACACATAGCTATTACTAAACTTAAAACCCTATAATAACGGAACCGAGACTTTACTAGCTTCTTTTTAGAATTTTTAGGCCTTATTAGCGAGCTAGATTAGAATAAAGCCTCTAAAGTTGCTACCCTTTAACGAGCTATTTCGGATAAGATTAGAGCCTAGTTAGTAGGTAGAGAACTGCCAAAAAACCTATCCAAGTTTGCTATGATATGTTAATAAATTAACAAGGACCTTTAATATAATAAATAGACTCGTTCTCTAAAGCTAACTATACCTCGCGTCTAGAACTCTATAAACCTAGTATATACCCTAAAGCGCGATCCGTCTCTAAAACCCAAAAGCCCTATATACGACCCTATAGACCTCAATACCGCTCAATCCTATACACCCTTGGGAACCGACGAACGAAGAACTCGAGCTATAAATGGAGAATGCTTCGGATGCGGTAAAAAAGGGCATATTTAAAGGAATTGTCGAACCCACCCTTTTAAAAAAGTCCGCTGTAGTTCTGTGACGGGCTTGTATAAATGCTTCTAAACCGAAGCTTGTAGATTGCTACCATACAAGAATACTAAGCTAAGGAGAAGAAGAAGTCTGTCAGAGACTGGCAAAATACAAAGGGGTTGCCAAGGCGCTAGTAGTAAGCGAGCCAATGGCGATTTTCTATCCCGGGGATGGAAAATCCTGATTAGTTGGCAGGAGTCAGGGTCCACTAAGTATAGTAGGTGGCGTTGCCCTAGCACCATCACATCACCCCCCCTCCTAAAAAAGCCTGCCCTTAGGCGTTGTTTAAGCTCCTTATTATCATCTAAATTGTTATAGTTATCCACCCCTTCTTCCTAGCATTTAATCCAGCTTTCTAATTGGCGTGGTGGTCCAGGGAGGTTAGGGTAGGCTAGGTAGAAGTCCCATAGCTTATGGGGAGAGTACTTAAAATTAGATGCGGGGTACCATTCTAGATCTTCGTTGTGACCTACCCAGCTCGCATGGTATTTTAGGGTACCGCGGTCTTTCTTAACTGCTAAGATCTCTTTAACTTCCTATTCCTCATCCTCTGCAATCTAAATTGGCGGCGGGGGGTCGTTGTACTATCCAGGCAACGGGTTATCTGTGGCCTTCCGCAGTCAGTCTAGAGAGAAGATAGGGTGGATCTTTATTAACTCTAGTAGCTTAACCTTAAAAGAGTGCCCTACCTTTTTAGGGATCTTATAGGGGCCAGCCATTTGGTGGTCTAGCTTGCGGCTCGGCCTCTGGGTCTTCTAGTTCTTCGTTAACACCCATACCTTATCTCCTACGTAGAAGTCTACCTCGCAATAATGTTGGTTTATATCAGCCTTTTTCTTCTCTTATGCTTTTTTTATAATTACTTGGGCAGTCTCCTAGGCTCCGTGCATTCTCTTAGCGAATGTCTGGGCCTCTTCGTAGCTAAGGCGTTCGCGGGCCGTTACAGGTCCTGTAGGTCTATCCTAATCAAAGGATGTTTGTGGCTTGTATCCATAGATTAACTCAAATAGCGACATTCCTATACTATTATAAGGGAGCGTAAGCTGTGCGTAGTCCATTATAGGTAGTAGTTCCGACCAGTTGTCCTAGTAGTAATTAATAAAGGGGCGAAGTTATTGGTCAAGGTACTGGTTTATAATCTCGGTTTAGCCGTTAGTCTAAGGGTAGAATGCGGTAGAGAGCTTAATCTTAATTCTAAGAATGCGGTAGAATTTATCCCAGAAGTCCAATATAAATTAGGGTCCATAGTTAGAGACAATTAACTTAGGAGCGCCATAGATCCGGTAAATATTGTTAATATACATACGGGCCATATCTTTTGCGGTTGTAGTCTTAAAGCAAAAGAGGGAAATAGCTTACTTACTTAGTCAGTTAACTACCACAAAGGCCATATCGTAGCCATATTTATCCTTTGGGAATGATTTAAAGTCTATTATAACATGCTGCTAAGGGCGTTTGGGAACTGGCAGTAGTTATAACTATCTAGGGGTTCAATCCCTGGGGGTATCTGCCTATTTGCAAGCATGATAATTCCTAATAAACCGTTCTATATCGGATAGGAGTTCTCGCCAGTAGTAGCGAGGCGCTAGTAGTTAGTGGGTTTTATCTTAACTAGGGTGCGCCGTAGAGACTTAACAGTGGGCTTTACAGATTAGCTCCGTTTATAGGTTATTAACGTCTGGAACTATAAGCCGTTCTTAGTATAAGAGCAGTCCGTCTTCCATTTCCAAATTAGGGTCGCCTTCCGTAGCTTAGTCGCGGAGGGCTTTTAGGGATTTGGCTGTGCGGTTCGCGATTAGAATACGGTTAATTAGTCCCATTAGTTTATCTAGGATCTCTCCTTCTATAGGCGCCAGCTCATTCTGTTCAGAGTTTAGTTCCTTAAGGATACGTAGGTCGAGCTATTCGGGACGGAGGAGGGCACGTGTCCGGTGCTAAGCCTTTAGCTTATCCTGTAGTTCCACGTCCTGTTCTCTCCGAGTAAGGGTATTAGCTTTAGAATTTTACCTACTAGGGCGGTATATAATTATAAAGAAGAATTAGGAGAGTATTTTAGCCTATCTGGCCTATTAACTAGTAAGCTGCTTTGTTGTTATAAAATACTTAAGGGCTTTATAATTAGTATAGATTTTAATCTAAGAGTCTATACTTCCAAGCTCTGCGCGCTACTAGAATAACAATTATATAATAGCCAGCATTTCCTTATTGTGTACCTCGTAGTTACACTCAGCTAGGGCTATTATCTTTAAGAAAAACGCTATAGGGTACCACTTGCCATCTAGGTGTAACTGTAAGAGAACTCCCACTACTACTTTGTTGGAGGCGTCCATTTCTAGTATTAATTCAAGGTCTGGGTCATAGTAACGGAGAATTAGGGAGGAGGTAAGTTGGTCCTTTAACTCCTTAAAAGCTTCTATACAATTATTGTTAAAAACAAAAGGCGTATTATTCTTTGTTAGTTGTATAAGAGGCTTAGCCATAACCCTATAGTTATAGATAAACCGACGGTAGAAGTTACAGAAGCCTAGAAAGGACTGGATGCCTTTTATAGTATAAGGGGGTTTTTAGTTGCGTATCGCCTCAACCTTTTTAGGGTTAACTTTAATTCCTTTTATGCTAACGATAAACCTAAGGTACTTTATTTATTTTACTCCAAATTCGCATTTCTTAATGTTGACTTATAGGCTTGTATTCCGCAGCCTCTCTAGGACCTTTTTAATGTAAACTTAGTGCTTAAGTTTATTATCCGAGTATATAAGAATGTCGTCTAGGTATGCCGTACAGAATTCGTTAAGGTAGTTAAAAAGAACATCATTTATATACCGTTGGTACGTGGCTGGCCCATTTATTAGTCTAAAAGGAAGAACTTTGCATTTATAAGAACCGTAGCGGGTATGGAACATCGTTAGATCCTTTAATGTAGGGTCCATTCTAATTTGGTAGAAAGCTTGGCGGATATTAAGCTTAGTAAAGATTTTGGCTTGGCTTAGATGTGCAAGGGTCTTATTAATTAGGGGGAGAGGGTAACGATCTTTCTAAGTAATGGCGTTTAGTTTCCGATAGTCAATATAAAAGCGGAGGCCTTTATTGGGTTTCTTTATAAAGAGGATAGGGGAAGTAAAAGGGGCCTAACCCGGCCTAATAAACCCCTTATAGAGGTTATTAATTAAGTACTACTTAGTTGCTTTTAGTTCCTCTATAGTTTGCTAGTAAAGGGGGCTGTAGCCTAGAGAGTTATCGGCCTCTAGTTAAATCTTATAATTATAGGTTTAGTGGGGGGGCAGCATATCTAAGGCTGCTTTTAAGAACGCATCTCTATGGTCTAAGAGGTATATAGGGAGGAGGCGCTTAACTAACTCCTTGTTAGTTTCCTCTACTAGCCCTTCTTCCTTCTTGTTAATAATCCAGTTAATTTTATATAAGCTGGTTGTAAAGACCTCGTTGTCCTTCTAATATATATTAAAGTGGAAACCTATAGCGCTAATTACCACGATATCTACTATAGGGGGGTTATATGGTAGTAGGGGTGTCTGCGGCTTTAGGGGCTTTTAGCGTATCGGCGTTGTCTTTACTCCTTTTAGCTTTTGTTATATCTTCTAAAGGTTATCCTCTAAGTCCTATTAGTATATCCTCTTCCCTATTGGCCGGATCTCCGCAATTTGGAAGTCGTCTACGTTACTGTCCGTTCTACTTCTGTAAGTAGAGTCCTCCTTAACTACAGTCCTTCGGGGGAGTATCCTTATTGGTATAGATTTCTTACCGGCCTTATAACGGGCATTTTTTTAAGCAAAAGCTAGGTCGCGGTCCCTAACATCCTACTAGTAGGTAGGATCAGCCTTCGTAGCTAATGTTTTACGGTTGGTACGGATCTCTCTAACAAAGGAGGGTAACTTTGGTCTACTCTCCAGCCAGACAAACTGTCTTTGTCAAACATTTAGCCAAATATCAAAGTAGGACATCCATTTTCGGCTAAGGATTATGTTATGGGACCCTAGGTCTAGGATATAAAAGGGGATACTAAACTAGCGTTATCCATTAATAGCAATATATAGCTTTAAGATATGGGTAACCAGCTTACCGGCTTAGCCGTTATAGCCTTTTACTTAAACAGGCTTCTCTAGTCGGGTAGTATTTACATTTAAGAACTTAGCAACGTCATTTATACAAGCAGTGTTTATAAAGGCAAAGCTATTTGCTCCAGTGTTAATAAGGGTAGTTATATTAACTCTATATCCATTTTAAGATACTGTATATGGAACCGTAAAGTATTTTCTACCTATTAGCTAACTTAGATTAATCTCTTTAAGATTAATAGAATACCCTAGGGGGGAGTCTTTCCCTAGGGTTCTTCTTTTCCTGACTTGTCAGGCGTTTCTTCTTTCTCTATCTCCTTAATATTACCCGTATCCTTTGGCTCTGGGTAGGACGTGGCAAAGTAACCATTCTTTCCATAATTAAAGCACGTGACCGTGGCAGGGTTAATTAGGGTGTTGCAACGAGCATTAGTTAAAGGTATAGTACGTAGCAGGTCGGGCAAGGTTTACTAGTAGGCAGTCGTAACCGCTTTTAGTGTAAGGGCGGTTATGGTTTATCTTCCAACGCCAGCTTCCATTAGTATAGCGGATAGGTTACGGTCGCTATAGGACCTCTTTAGTCAATTAGAGCGAGTATTAATTCGTTTTAGTTCTGAATCTAGCAACAAATATTAGGCTACAAGTCTTTGGTAGGTTAGTAGGTCATCTAAGGCTACCGCGATCTTCTCTTATAGTTAGACTGTTAGCTTGTCATATAGGTCCAAACAATAGTTCTTAGGGGGGACCTGGCCTTCGCCTACTAGGTGTAAGAATTAAGTCTAGAACTCGGTAAAGAATTGGTTTGATTTTATTATTAGGCGATTATAGTTATAACAGGCATCCCGTACTTTATTTAGATTGACATAGATAGTAGCTAGGTGCTGTATTATCTTATTAGTAGATGTAAACTAAACAGGTAACTTGTCCTCGAACTTAGCCTAAAGGTGTCACTAGGCGTCCCTAATGGTTCAACCAAAGAGGTAGAGCATTTTAGCTTCTTTAGAGGGGAAATGGTTATAGTTAATATAAAGCTTTCCTTACACCTGGATTCTCCAGTTCTTAAAGGTTAGGTCTACGCCGTCTAATAATAGTAGGGGGTTAGAGAGCTTGACGGACTTTAATTACTTTGTTATTATATCCGTACTCTCTGGTATATCACATTTAGTAGAGCGAATGGGTTAACTGAGGCTTTATAAAGGGGAGGCTGGGCTATTTTATAAGGTAGTAAGGCTTTCTAGGATCTCCTTTAGAGTCTCTTATATGCTTTAGGCTTAAAGACAATTAACCTTCTAATTGGCTGCAAGGGCATAAATCTGCTTATATATACCTATAACGTCGTCATTGTCTTTAATTTCTGATCCTAACTGGACCTCATATTCCTCTTGGGTAGAGGCAGGTCTTTTAAATAAGCTTACTTTAGGTGCCATCGTCGGCTTTCTAAGGTTTATTAGAATCGTATAATTTAGTTTTAATTCCGGGGTTCTTTTATAGGTGCAGATTAAGTACAGTCTAGCCTATAAAGTGGGATATTGTTAGGGCCTTCTTAGGCGTAGTAGTATGGGTTTTTTAATATCTAAGTATAACGCGTTAACGCGTCGTTGCAGACAAAGGTCTTTTTAGGGTGGGATATTATTAAGGCCTTCCCAGGCAATGTAGGGAGAGCTTAGTATAATGTAACGGGCTTATATAAATGCTTCTAAACTAAAGCTTATAGATTGCTACTATACAAGAATACTAAGCTAAGGAGAAGAAGAAGTCTGTTAGAGACTAGCAAGATACAAAGGGGTCGCCAAGGCGCTAGTAGTAAGCGAGCCAATGGCGATTTTCCATCCCGGGGATGGAAAATCCTGATTGGTTGGCAGGAGTTAGGGTCCACTAAGTATAGCAGGTAGCGTTGCCCTAGCACTGTTACAAGTTCCTCCCGGTCCTTAAATCATACTCGCTCTACAAATCATACTTAGTCGCTATAAAGTATCTTACCTTTGGTTAACTTAGAAAACAAATTGTCCTAGGGCCAAGTCGCGCCTTAGGATAAAAAGTGGAAGAGTATAAGTGTCTAGGCTCTTCCCGCGCTAATACACAATATAACTCCCTTAATATACTTGGCGAAATTTAAATACTTAAAAAGTAGAAGGAAGTATAAATCCTTATAGATAGCGGAGCTACTAGTATAGGCTTTATTGATACAAACTACGCGAAAACTTAACGCCTAAATTTAAAGAAACTTAATACGCCCTAAGGCCTATAAGGCTTTAACGGTAAACCCTTAATATATAGCAAACTGACGCACTACGCTCTTGTAAAATTGTGGATGGGCGAATACCTTAAATACGTTTCCCTATTTATAACACCTTTAAAGTATTATAAGGTAATACTTGGATACAGATGGCTAAAATAATATAACCCTTTAATTAGCTGGGTTAAAGAAATACTAAAGTTCCATATAACCTACTGCTAAAGTTATTACTTAAAAAACTATTTGCCCTACAAACATATATATAACTATTTAAATTTAACATAATATAAATTGCCTTTACTATAAACCTTAAACCAAAATAATAAAGCTATAACTGCTAATTATAGTAAAGAATATAAAGATATTATAATAAAACCTCTTAAAATTTATATAATATAGGCCGTACTTTTTATCTTATTAGTAAAAAGATAAGATTATAAAATCTTTGCTATAACTATAGAAGATATTAAAAAAGCACTAAAGCCAAAATAATATACTAATCCTCAACCTCTTATACCTAAAGAGTACTATAATCTAATTAACAAGTTTAAAAAATGATTTATAGACCAACTAGCCCTGCACCGAGATAAGTACGATTTTAAGATAGAACTTAAGCCTAGTATAACACTAAAGTTCAGTCTGTTATACGGTATATTATAAAAAGAGCTGCTTATAATGCAATAATACCTTAACAAGTATCTAGAAAAGGGATTTATTCGCCCTAGTTAATCTCTATTTACCTTACCTATACTATTTATTAAAAAGCTAGAAGAAGGCTTAAGATTCTATATTAATTATTAAGCTTTAAATATAATTATAATTTAAAACCAATATCCGATTCCCCTAATTTAAGAGATGCTTAACTGTTTAGCGAAGGCACGGTACTTTATAAAGCTTAATATAGTTGCTGCCTTTAATAAAATCCGTATATATAAAGGAAATAAGAAGTATACGGCTTTTTGTATATAATAGGGACTCTTTAAATACCTAGTAATGCTATTTGGCGTAAAGAACGATCTTAGTACGTTTTAGTAATACGTTAATAATACGCTTTGTGAATTTCTTAATGTATTTATTACCGTGTATATTAATAATATCTTAGTCTACTTATCCTTGCTTTCTAAATATTAGAAATATATTAGAATGGTCCTTAAACGCTTATAAGATATAGGCTTATAATATAATATTAAAAAGTACAAGCTCCACGCATCTAAGGTTATATATTTAGGCTTAATAATATCCCATAACGGAATTAAAATGGACCCTAAGAAAGTCGCTGTAATTATAAACTAGGAAAGCTCTAGTAATGTATAAGATATTTAAGGGTTTCTAGAATTTGCAAATTTCTATTATTAATTTATTGACTACTTCTTAGAAACTACTTAGCTGTTAGTAAACCTAATAAGGAAGAACATAAAATTTAAATAGACCGCTAGATTCGAATAAGCTTTTAGTAACTTAAAATATTACTTTATAACTACTCTAATTCTTACTTACTTTAACCCTAACCTTAAATATATTATTAAAACAGACTTGTCTAATTATGCGCTAGGGGGAGTGTTATTATAATATAATAAGAACAGCAAGCTATATTTAGTAGCCTTTCTCTCCTAGAAACTCGCCCCTATTAAATTAAACTACAAGATATATAATAAGGAACTACTTATAATTGTTAGATACTTTAAATAATAGCGCCCTAAGCTTAAAGGATTGTTATTCCTAATACGCGTATTAACGGACTATAAGAACCTGCAGTACTTTATAACTATAAAGTAATTAATACAGCGCCAAATTTATTAGGCCGAATACCTCTTATAATTTAACTTTAAGATTATATCCTAACTAGGTAAACTTAATTAGAAGCCTAATATATTAATATAATAATTATAGGACCTACCTATAAACGCTTTTAATAAACGGATTATAAATTAATTATGGATCTTATTGCCCTCTAAATATTTTAAAAAACTATATCCTATATTCCTAGATATAGAACTTAATAGAAATAAATTAGAAGTTAATAAATAGGAAATAGAAATTAATAAACTAATGGAATACAAATATTAAAATAATATATAGATAGTAGATATAATGGAAGCGATTTAATAGGAAAACGATAATATAAGGATATTATACTTACTAAATGCGAGATTTAAAACAACTGATTGTACTATTAATAGAAGATAGTAGTTCTAAATTCCAAACCTTTACAATTTAAGATACTTAAATTTATACACAACTCCCCTATAGTAGGGCATCCTAGCTATATAAAGACTTATAAAATTGTTTAATAAGTATACTACTAGCCTATAATATATAACTACATATAAAAATATATTTAAGTATATAAGATGTGCGTGCGTAGAAAGACCTCCTATATAAAGAAGTAAAGAGTAATTTAACCGCTACTAATTCCAATATAAAGATGGCATAATATCTTAATTAACTTTATAGTCGACTTGCCTAGCAGTAATAGGTTTATAAATATTATAGTAGTTATTAACTGTTGGTTACACAAGGGGATATCACGTAGCTACGATTCGTAGATAGTATGATGGTTGTTCTTTGATTCTTTTTGATAGGAATGAGGAAAGGGGTGAGGAACTTAAGGTTCCTCACCACGCTAGGGCCACATCAATACGTGACGGCAACTTGCCTCATTCCCGACACTGGCAACTCTTCTTTTTGTGGTTGCCATCTACATAGATACAAACAGACAGGATGCAACAATACCAGACAGTGTACAACAATACCAAACAACATGCGACAATATGCGACAATGCGGCAGTTGGCAGAATTTGGCGGATAACGCAAAGACGGGTAGGCCGCCAAGGCGCTAGTAGTAAGCGAGCCAATAGCGATTTTCCATCCCGGGGATGGAAAATCCTAATTGGCTGGTTTAAGTCAGGGTCTACAGAATATTATACTCCTACTCCCTTTTAACCCAACCTTTAACTCGTACATGTAGAGTGTTTGTGTTAACAAACGTTTCTAGAGCCTTATTTGGGTTTGCCTTCGTCATTGCATCTGCTAGGTTATCTTGACCGTTAATCCATCAAATCTCAAAGAGTTCTTGCCGTTTGTAGGATTAACGAAGTGCCATAATATCAATTATAAGGCGCTTCTCCTTTATAGTACCAAGCTTAACCAAGCACTTATAGAGGGAGTATGAATCAGTGTATACAATCGTAGGGATAATAGGAAGTTCGAGTCGATCTATAATTATCTTTAGGGTAGTTCCAATTATAATTGCCATATCAACTCCGCCAACTATTCTATATATCTCTGACGCCAAAACACTTCGGGTGATGTGCTTGCTCTTAGTTAAGCTCCAATGGATAAGGTTGCTATGGATTATAAAGTCATTCTCTCCAGTAAACTCATTCGTAATAATGATCTTATATCCTAGCTGGGAGCTAAAATCTTTATTATTTATAAACGATCTATCAACAAATACAAAGAGCTTAGCGGTGGGAAGATTAATAGGCACATAGTATAGGCCCCAGTTAAGATGGTTTATTTGCCAGGAAAGGCGTTTATTTAGGGCAAGAACGTCGTCCTTAGTTAGTTCCTGGTGTTGGGCGGCAATAGAGAGATCGAATAAAGCCTTAGGTTAATAGATAGAAGCAATATAAGCTCCGCAAGCGCGTTACTCCACGTATCCTTGCTTTAGAGAATTAGCGTTAATAACGTCGATCTTCTTACCTTAACCCTTCTGGCGCAGAGCAATAGAATCCTTGTTTAGGGAGAGGATGCATCCATTAAAGAGTAATGGTATTATTAAACTAAGCTTTTCCTTTGGCTTTGCCATAAGATTTGCCTTCACTAGCTTATCTTCTTTAAGAGCTAAGAATTGGTTGTCTCCTAAGATAATTATATTATTAGTTTGCATGCCGACAATTCCAAATGGAGTTCCTATAGTTGTAATAAGAAAGCAGGGATTGAATATAAAAGTAGTTATTAAAAGCTTCTCTTTATGGTGCTTACTATAGGTAGCCCACTAGTGAGTTCCTACCTCTGCGATCCCATATAATGGCTTAAGCACAACCATGATCGTATCTTCAGGATACTGGTGGCGAATTTGCTCTGGAAGGTATGCCAATATCAAGTGCTAAAGGTGCGTCTCTGATTGGGTGTAGGCTTGAGTAATATCTCGTAAATAAACCGCCATTCCATTCTTTATCAAGGAGGGAGCTAGCGCAATAATAACTCGCTAACTAGCTCGTTGAATCATGGGAGACTGCGTAAGAATCACCTCCTTACTATCGTCGTTATAGCCTTAGATAACAAGCCTTGATTTCTCAAATGGGGCATCAGTAGCTTTGCCCTTAATTTCGTTAACTATTCTTAACTTAAAGATGCGAACTCTATTAAACTTGGTAGGGTTATACTTCTTAAATTTAAAGACTCCTCTTGTGATAAGACCCTTGATCTCCTGCTTATTAGATACTTAGAAAGGAGCTCCTGGAGTTATAATATGACCTTCCTTTTAGAGCTGTTTTGCGAGTTCGAAGTCATTCTTCTCCTTAGCTGTTATAAAGGCCATTAATAACTCGACTCCATTTTCAATGGCAGCAATAAATTGCTCTTTAAAATCAACAAGATATTGGCAATTTCGTAATCCCTTTAAGCGACCTCTACCGCGTCGTGGTTGTGGCGCATCTACTAATATTGTATTGGGATTGTAGTCGCCTTCTGGAGCACGTTGATTATAGTTCTCCTCCAGGGCATCTTCTAGGGCATCCTGCAAAGGCTTAAAACTGTTATCTTTGTAGTAAGGCTTGATAACAGTTAAACGGAATTAAGTGGGTCCGTAAGGCATCTAAATAGTGCAAGTCTGGCCATTAATTGCAATAAGTTAATGTGGGCCTAACCATCCTCCCTTTTCACGCCATACGCGTACCTCAGACTGGAGTGGCAGATCGAGCGTAGTTAAGGTGTTTAGGCCATTTCTCATTCCTAGTGCGTCGTTGACTTGGCGTGTGGCGTAGAGACGTCGTACCTCCTTCGTTGCCTTGCAAATAGCCTCAGCTCGTTGCACAATGGAGGGAGATGGTGGAGAATCGTTAGTTATTTAAGGGTAGGCGCCAAAGACTAGCAACGTGGGTACGAGTCCATCCGGGCCAGCAGAATCGTTAACAGCTTTAACAGCCATTTGCAAGGTAAGTTCTTCGCTAGCGTCCTCTAGTTCTAAAGAGATAATCTTATATACGCGGCGTAATGGCGCGTAATATCGCTCTACTTTTCCAACACTATTATGTGCCTTAACAGGGACTTCCTTGACCTTAATTGCCATTGCCTTTATCTATTATCAAAACTCTGTAGATGAGAAGTTCTTTCCTACATTATAGACGATTTAATTAGGGGGTCCTAGGTAGACATCAATCCAGTATAACTGAAGGGTATCCTATACATTCCTAGCTAACATATCCTTCAAGAATCGTGCGGCTTAGAAGGAAGTTAAGAAGTTAATAACTTGGAGTACTAGCTTGCCGCTAAGATACATAACGTCGACGATGATACAGAAGTTAAAGTTATAGTTATCTTTAAGGGTAAACTTAAATCAGCCAGGGGACTTCTGGTTTATTTGGCAGTAATAGCAGTACTTTATAAGATGCTTAATTGCCTTAACCTTAACTTCATGGCCTACTCGCTGAAGAACCCTAAGTAATTGATAAACAGATAGGTGGCCAAAATGATGGTGTAGTTGGCGTAATTCCGACTTAGTTAAGTGGCTCTAAGCAACACTCTTTTCTAGTTAATAAAGGAGCAACCAGGGGTAACCCTATTTGCGTATAATAGGTACCTAATTGTCTCCCTAAACAAGTATATTCTTAAGGTTGTTAAGCCTAACGCCTAACTTATCTATATCTTTAATGCAAAATAGAAACGGAGTGTTCGTAGGAATAATATAGAAAGTGATGTATCTTAAGGGGGTTTGGACCCTAATTGTGCTAAGAGAGATTACAGTACCTTTACTAAAGCAAATCGTATGTTGGCCTGCCGTTGATTGGTTAATCTGAACAGAGCTATTAAGCTGCTAAAGGGCTCGAACTTAAGGTTCTCCTACTATAGATACTCCTGCGGCTCTAGTATCCGGCATAATACTATAGAAGACATTTGCCAAGTATCTGTCGTTAAAGGAAAACGCGGAGCTCTCCTTTAGCTCATTAAAGATATCTGACTTCGTGATAAAATGGAGCATAGATTGGTCATTAAGAATAGCAACAGTTTGTATACCATTTACCTTACCATACTCAGTAAAGTATTGGTTAGGAGAGTAGTCCTTAATTTCCATATCTATAAGGAGCTGTTTAACCTCATTAACCTCACCCTTAAGGTCTTTTACGCCTTCATATTGAACCAGGAAGCTTTGGAAGTAGGCTATAGTAACCTTATAATTTCCGATGTTTCTTGCACTCTGATGGAACTTGTTATATACCTCTTTTCGCTCATTAAGGGAGTGTCTAGTTAACCAGCACTTTGGCTTCTTATAAACGTAGCACTTCTTCTGGCGATCACTTTAAAATAAACCTCTATAAGGACCTCCACGGTTGCCTTATGGTCGACGTTGATTATACCCTCTTCCGTATTCCCTACTACGGCCACCATATATTCGATCAGTCCAGTTGTAATTATATTGGTTGGGAATACTTGTTTAGGTAGGGTTTTTGGTATAGAGCTGTTGAGATTCTTGTATTCGCATCACAGTACTTATGGCGGAGCGTAGCTCAGCATATACTCCTTCAAACGTATCCGCAGGTTTGTATAGCGCCAAGTTGCACTTAGGAACGCCACGGCATGCTAAGATAACCTGGTCCCTTAGGCTGTTCTCGTTTTAGTAGGTTTTAGTAAGGCCATATTAGATTTTCTAGAGTTTATTAAAGAGTAGTTAAAGGCACTCTAAATAAGTCTTTATTGGGTTGGAAGCAATAACTCTCTAGAATATAGTCTCTCGCCATTTAGACATATAAAGTTGGCGATTCTCGTTAGTCTTAAAGTGGGCTCTGGTAAGCTAAAGCATTATATTAAAGCTATAGTTTTTACCCGCAATATAGTTGTAATAGAATGTTGCTGCCTGTCCCTTTAATATAACAGAGAAAGCGTAATAGTACTAGTGGCGTTGAATTCCGACCTTATTGCAACAGTTATAAAAGACCTATAGTTTTGCTCTAAGTATGTCGTATAGTTCTCCTCCAAACTTCTTCTCTTCGTCCGAATATACCTTCATCAGATTCGTGACTTCTCGTAGTGAAGGCTCACCGGTTAGCTGGAGTGGAGGAGGTAGAGGCGGAGCAACTCTAAGTGGGAGAGCACCTCTAGGTAGGAGAGCAGCTCCAGGTAGGGGGTCAGCGTTTTAGGGGTTTTAATACGAATTGAAGTTGCCTTCCAAAGAATATGGGTTATTTTTAGGTTTCCGTAGTTAACGTATAATCTTAGCTTCCGTCCATATTGGTTCTTCTGTACTAATAATAACGGCCTAAATATTACTAGCAATTGGGTTACTGTTCTCAGCAATGTATACCCTATTCCTACAGAGGAAGTCTCAAAAATTCCAAACAATATTAACGTTGCCAAGTGCCTAGGTATTAGCAGTCTATCCCACGAAATCCTCCCTAAAATACTCCCATAGTTGTAAGTCGGCGTAGCATCTATTTCGGTAGAATACAATATGGTGTAGGAGAAAGCTGTTAACTTGTTTTATAGTATAAGTTGTTGTATTAAAGGCGAATTCGTCCCAATCTTTATCAATAAGTTTCGCGTGCTCAGTTACCCCTGGTAGTAAGGAGTCTTTCCAGTTATTTGAAGTAGGCGTAGCCATGTTTTCGGAGGGAGGGAAGTGTTATTGGTGTAGGGATTGTCGTTTAGTACGCGTTTGTAATGTGTATTTATCATTTGGTACGCGTTTGTTGTTTGGTACGCGTTCATAACGTGTATTTGCGGTTATAGGGCTTAGGACCAGTTCTGGCCTTAAATCGCGAAGACTTATAAAGCGTGTTGTTCTGCGTGATGGACGCAAGAATCCGTAATCTCAGAAAGGCTTAGGACTAGTTCTGGCCTTTTAGATCCTTAGATTCGTGGAAGAGTTCTATTTAAGGTTTAGGACCAGTTCTGACCTTAAAAGATAGCTTCCTCTAGCACGAGTAGCACTGGTATAGTGGCTCGTCTCTTCTTGGTGGAATACCTAGCTGCTCTGTAGTATAACAGTGAAGTTAACCACTGATCAGTGTTGGTTACACAAGGGGATATCACGTAGCTACGATTCGTAGATAGTATGATGGTTGTTCTTTGATTCTTTTTGATAGGAATGAGGAAAGGGGTAAGGAACTTAAGGTTCCTCACCACGCTAGGGCTATATCAACACGTGACGGCAACTTGCCTCATTCCCGACATTAACCATCTTACAAAAATATAATATATAATCCCCATAGACTTAATTAATGTAATATTAGTAGCTAAATATTTCGTTAAGTATATCTTTAAGCTATATAGACTTCCTAACTTAATAATATCTAACCATAAAAGCCAGTTTGTTTTAGACTTCTAGCAAGCTCTATATAAATAATTAAGTATTTAAATACAACTCTTAACTGCATTTTATCTAGAGATGGATAGTTAAACTAAAATTGCAAATGTGATTATAGAACAATACTTATAAATATACTGCTTCTACCTGCAAGATAATTAGGAAAAATGGCTACCCTTAGCTAAGTTTACTACGAATAATATAATAAATATATTAACGGGCGTAACGCTATTCTACGCAACCTATAGACAAGACCCTTAACTTGGATTTAAGCCATAAACTAAAATTAATATAATAGGACCTATAATCAAACGGATCCGGTTAATTAATATATATAACTTCGCTAATTAAATAAAGTAGTTAACGGAACTATTATAAAGTGAATTAACGTACGCTTAAATAGTGTAGGAATGGTATATAAACAAAGGACAAGCTCCCGCGTAGGACTTTAAAGAAGGTAATATAGTTTACCTAAATACACGAAATATAAAGACTTAACGGCCCTTAAAGAAACTTAATTAGAAATTTGCGGGCCTATACTAAATTAAAAAGAAACTAAGCCTATACGCCTATAAGCTTAAATTGCCAACTAAGATAAAAATACACCTGACATTTTATGTAAGCTTGCTGCAACCCTTAAAAGATAATTTTATAACTTATAAAGTGCTACCGCCACCTCCCATAATTATTAACAACGGTAATAGTTCTTACTTTATTAACTTAATTATTAATATACAATAGAAAATATAATCTAAACAATTTAAACTTCTTATTAAGTGGAAAGGATATAAAATATAAACCTAGAAAACCTATAAACAGATTAAGGCCGACGCGCCTTCCCTAGTAAAAGAATTCCACAAAGACTATCCTTTACGACCTACTCTGGCTGAATAAATATAACATAAAGGCAAACAACTACTACCTAACATAAATATATAAAACACAATAGCAGGAAACTCAAATTTAAAAAGAACTTAAAAAGTATTATAACATTTATAATACAATTATATAACACGTAAGATATTAAGGAACTTTAACCGCCGGTCAAAGTTATCTAATTAGTTAGATTTGCCTCGCTAAGACCGCTACCTAACGCTAAAATATAACCCGCGATAAAATTATAAATTCTTAACTAAATTAAATTATTTTAAACCTTTGGCTAAAGGGGGGGTACTGTAATGGGACTAGCCTAGGAATGTCTCGGTAAAACACTTAACAGATAAATTTTAAAGCTTTAACCAAATTCTACCGAAATCCGTTAAAGACCGCGTGCGCATATACGCACGCATCGACCACTAAGCCCCTAAATATTTAATTATATAATTCTCTCGTTATTCCTTTCTCTTCTTTACGCAACGTCTTGTTCTCTGCAAAAGCTATATACCCTTAGATTTAGATAGAATTTATATTGTTCCTTCAAATCCTCCTTGAAGCCTCTTCGCGCCCTTATATTTATATATAGTTGTTAAGGAATACAGCCTAGTAATAGCTTTAACTGTAGCCTATAATAGGAAAAGAACTAATAATATTAGTATAATTTAATTTAAGTAGGTAAGTTTCTAGTTTAAATTTCTTTTTATATGGATTTTTTTAATCCGCCCTTAAATATATGGGATATAGATATAATTATCTAGTAGTAGGTTTATTCCGGCTAATATTATTTTTAACCTTTATAAGTTTTGCTCCCCTAAGTAACCCATTCTTTTATACTATATTTTATACTATATAGAGGTAGTTAAGTAGGCGGTTAGTCCTAATAGTAACCCTGGTTATTAAACGTTAATTAGGTATAAACCGTAGCGTATAAGCGCGTTAAATATTATCCTATTTACGGTAAAGATTATACCAATTTTAGTAAATTTTTATCTTTACGCGTTTTACTCTAAGTTAAGATATAGAGATTAAATTAGCTCCTCCGTTTAGGATATAAAGAGTATTAAATAGGCATAGGTTAGCGTTTTTACCATTAGTAAGACATGTTAGCTTTATAGTTCTAATTACTTTAGGTATTACCTAGAAATCTATAATATCTTTAAGTAGTTTTCCGGTATAGTTATGTAGACTTATAAAGTCGTCCTTTTAATAGCCGGAGTAATATATATAGCTAAAGTTAAAGAAGTAGATTATTAAGAGGTCTAGTATTAGGTTAGTTATTATATAATATATAGCTTATACGCTATTTAGTATAGAGTAGCTTAGTCCTCCTAATAAATTAATTTAATCTTCTTTTAAAGGTTTACTATTACGTCTGGGTTGCTTATTTTCTCTATTTTCTAAATTACTTCTTTTTCTTTTCCTATCCTTATTTCTTTCTATATAAAACTTCCTTTTAAGTTCTAGATTTAGGTGCTAATATTAGCCCTTAGTGTAGTAAGGCTTATAGTAGTATTCGTAGCCTTTTTTAGCCTTTTAAGTGTTTTAAGAAACTATAAAGACGGTTTTATATTCCTGTCCCTTTATATTCTATTCTTCCATTTCTACTACTTATATGGCCTTATTAAGTGTTATAGCTACCTCTATAATCTTATTCTAGTAATAAAAAGTATTTTTAGTAAAAGGAGGTTAGAAATATATCGCAGGCTAGGCCAAGTCCTATTAAGAGTTTATTAATTAGGGAAATCTTGCTAATTATACGGTTGGGATTAAGTCCTATAATCTCTGTTTATACTTCTTATAGCTTTTCTACGTAGTTTATTACTCCCTTATAGGGATTTAGAGTAATTTCTTAATAATATCTTTAAAGGTATTAAAATACTATATTTCCTATTAGACGAAACCCCTTTAATAGTTTATTAAAAATCTCATCTATAGTTTCCTCTTCGTTAACCTCCTTTATCCCTTACACCGTTGTTCTATACCTTAAATTGGTGGCCTAAGCTTAGCTAATTAGATGATATTATTTCCAGGAAGTTAGGATTCTGTTAGAAAAATCAAATATTGTTATTATACGACTCTTGTAAATAGATTAAACTTTATATATTAAATATTACTACTTATAGTATAAAACAGGGCCTTAAATAATAAGTCGACTACTAAAGGACTTATATATCATAAGAAAACACTAAGGATTAACTATATTCTATATATTTGCAGCCTTATTTAACGACAAGGACTAATTTTGGTATTGCCCGCATGGGATACAATCTTAAGGCACCTAACGGTATAAGGGATAGCGTTATAGCCGAGTCTACTTCGGGTAATACTACAGGCTCGTTCTTATTTGTTAAGCTAGTTTTCTATCTTAGCTTTATAGATTTTATCTAATAGGGTGCCCTTTTCTAGTTTATTAGCATTCTGTTTAAATAGATCTCTATATTTATTTATAGATAGGTATAGACGTATCTATTTATTAAACTCTATTTAGCCTATAGTAGATTATAGATTCTTAATCTTATCTAAACCTCTAGTCTCCTTTTTAGTTATAAGCTTATTTCCTTTATCTAAGGGATCTATTATAGGCTTTGTCACGATGACGATGTATTATATGCGAACGCTAGATAAACAAGCATCAGATTCGTAGAATTGATAGCTACATACGGCTGTTGTAGAGACTTAAGAGGATTGCTAGAGAGCTCAACAAGAATACAGCTGCGGGCGAATCTATATAGGGGCAATCGGGGCGGACAAACTAGCTGCCAAGAGATATTAAATAAGGAAGGAAACAAATAAACAAAGAAGGAATCCCATGACGCCAGCTACGCGCACCGCGTGGTGTATATAACGGGCAGTCCCGTGACAGGTTTAGAGGATATTCCTTATCTCTTCTTTAGATAAGTACTTTAATTTTAAAGAAGGTATAGGAGTTCTTAAATGTTTAGGTAAGAAAGTTAGAGGTAAAGATAAAATATCTACGTCTCTAGGTACAGAGTTAGTATTCTTAGTAGTAGTGGTAGTAGTAGAGTTTAAGTCTAAGCCTTTAGTAATTATAGTAGAGTCGGAAGACTTTAGTAAGGCATCTAAAGCTTTAGGTAAAGAGTCGAAGTCCTTAACCATAGTAGAGTTTAAAGATTCTAATTCTTTAAGTTTAATAGATTCGAGTATAGTTTTAGTGTTTAAAGGGAATTCTTTATCTAATTAGATAACTGTAATTATAAAGACTTAGTTAACAGAATAGAATATATTATAGGGGCTTAAATAAATGCTTACAAGATAAAGCGAACAAATGCCATATTATGAAGATATTAAGCTAAGGAGAAAAAGAAGAGGTATATATAGGAGGGAAAGACGTATTATATACGTGTTGGGGCGCCAAGCCCTTAGATAAACCCCTAACTAAGTCCAAATCCAAGTAATATGCCTTAACGCCGTTATACTTATAACCTATTAAGATATAATACTTTTTATTAGATATTAAGCAATGGATAAATAATAGTATTCTACTATATTCTACTATATTCTACCGCATTTTACTATACTCTATCTACGTATTTCTATTATAATATCTATAATATCTCTAATATCCGTAACTTCTACCAAATTCTACTAGGTCTACTAAATTCTACTAAGTCTGTCGGATTCTACTATACCTACTACTTAAATCCTATTCTGTCCCGTATATGGTACGGTACCTATTAACCTATTAACTAAATAAACAATATATACCCCTCTCTCTTAATTTTCTATTTTCTTTTCTTATATAATGTCTTAACTTTATTATATAATGTCTTAACTTTATTATATAATGTCTTAACTTTATTATATAGTTTATATATATAGCTTTATAATATCTATTTCGCTATATATTATTATTGCTTATACTTACTTTATAATAGATTTTTACTAATATCTGTACTAAATAAGCGTAGTATTAGCTCTTGTATATATAGACTAATATCTTACTAGCACTATAGCCTTTAGCGTTAGCCCTAGCCCCTTATAGCCAAGCCGGCCCCACTTAGTCCCGTTTAGCTTTATTTAGTTTAATTTAGGCCAATTTAGTTTATATTATAATAGTAGGTCATAATATACTACGTCTATACTTTAGAATAATATTTATATAGGTAAAAATCCTGCTATCTTTAGAGTTACTAACTGGTAAGAAACTTTATAAGATTCTTACTAGCTATATATTTTACATTTATAGTAGAAGTAGGCGGTTTAATTATAGACTTAACTATTTAATAGTGCTTCCCGTTTAATAGTATAGGTATAGTTAGGGCTAATATATTTATTAATTATATAGTAGATACTATTAATTGATTTAATACTATTTTTAATAGTAAAAGTATTATAGAAAAATAGATTAATTTTATTAAAGTTAATAACCAAGCGCTATATAAAGCTAGCTAATAAGCTTAATAAAATATATAAAAGTCTTTTGTATAATTACAGCACCTATCGTACCAACCACTTGTATGCTGACTAATTAAGGGGGAGGCGCGTCAGTATATAGACTACGTAGTCTACCTTAATAGAATCGACAGTTACCACCATCCCAAAGAGCATACGATACTATACGTATTTCGTGCCCCGGGATATAACTCACTTATATCATTAAGTTGATATAAACACTGATCAGTAAGCGCGCACAGATCAGCAATCACTCGACACCTCCTACCGAGCGATATACGACAGCGACCACCCGTTTAGACTCCTAGTACGACCTGCTAGAAGGTCAGAAGTTGGGGATTATGGACCTATCACCAACTCTGTATACTTATTCAAGTCTTAGTACGGTTTACCGGAAGTTTATAGACGCGAATACAGACCTTTACGGAACCCCCTACCCTCCTGCAAACTACTACGGACCCGTCAATCGATTTTACGGACCGTTACAAGACCTCCTCCACCCGCTACAAGCTACCACTACCCACTACAGCTTATACAGACATACTACGCTATATAATATGGCAGATATAACTAAGCAAATCAGTAAGGGTCAAAAGAAGTGGAGTTAGGGAGTCGACCTTACGTCTACAGACGGCGTTAACGACTACATCAATTTCAAAATCCTTAAATACGGACACTATAAGCTCCTGAACGACAACCTATGGGAGCAATACAAGGAAGACTTTACGGACTTTACGGAAGCTATTCTCAAGGCTTGTAACCCTACTGCCATCCGTAACCTATGAACCCTTTTACGTCACCGAGGTGTATGGGTTGAAAAGGATAAACAAGTCACTATTACACGGTCCTTATACAACACAATACAGGAGGAGGACCAAACAGAATGGACTAAAGAGGAGATCCTAGACCAGGTTAAAGCTACTAATAAACTCTTTGCTTCTCCCAAACTTAATGGTATCGCTAGCCTTATACCTAACCTACTTAACCAAACTCGTCCTACAAACCCAAGCAATTTCGGAATTAATCTTACGGGCCAAAGTACACCTAGTACTTAAGTTACGGACCGCAATACCCCCGTAACCCAAATTACGGACCGTAATACCCCCGAAAATCAAATTACGGACTAAACCCCTTCCATTGTTTAAGTTACAGATCCGCAAACCACCCAAGTAAAGACCTACGGCAAGGAGCTAGCTAACCTGGCTAAGCTCTACACCGACGAATCCAAGTATAGCGGTGAAAACGACAACTTTGACTTCAAACTAACCATCTTTACGGACCTCTATTAGAAGGCTAATATTCCTAAATAGGAGTTTAGCCAAGCCTACTCTACCATGCTGCGCGGCCTAGCCCTTAACCACTACTATACCAACCTTAAGAGCAACCCCCTTGGTGTCCCCTTTAATAAGCCATGTAAAGCTATACGCAACTACTTTAAAGGGCCAGAATACAAGCGTGACATCCTTATACAATGGAATATGATTAGGTTACGGACCGTAATTAATAAGAACACCGAAAAATCGACTGTAAAGTGCCTGCAAATTCTCATCAAAGACCTTCGGCACCTATAGCACAGCCTCAATGCTAAGCTTTGAATAGACGACTTCCTACACAACAAACTTATTACAGCCTGCCAGGAAGTAGAACCCTACAAATACACCTATTATAAGCCTGCAGACACCTTAACTGGCCTTATTAACAATTTACGGTCCTCTATTACAACGTACGAAGTTTCAAACCCTCTAGGCAGTACTTAAGCCTTCGTTACGGACCTACAAAACCCACAAATTGACTTAGATGCCTACTTTACGGACCGCCGCTACCGCTAGCAGTACCCATACCAACCAAGCCCCACCCGTAACCCCCGCAGCAACTCCCGTACGAAAGCATACCCCCGTAGACAAACCAGCCAGAAGTGCTTTGTGTGCGGCAAGGAAGAATATTGGTCTACAAGGCATACCTAGGAAGAACGTAACAAGTCCAAGAAGAGATTTGATAGCCGGATCAACCAGTTTATTTTAGACTACGAAGAAGAGGAAGAAGAGGAGGTTCTTAATAAGTTAATAAAAGCCCTTATAATTGACTTTAACTTAAATACCTAGGAATAGGAGACCTCAGAGACGTTCCTAACTACTTTTAGACCTTTTACGGATAGCCAAGCCTTTAATATTATAACCGTATTAGCCGACCGCTCCTTTATACACTTAATTGCACCCAAAAACCAGCCCGTAAGCATACCCGTTAGACCCATTATAGATGTTACGGACCGCGAACAGGACCCATTTGCATATATTACCATAGAACGCTACACCCCTAAAGAATTCTATGGCGTTATAATCAACACAGGTGCCTCTAAGAAGTCTACTATAGGTTATGGACAATACCTTGCATATAAGACCACCACAAGTAATAATATGGACATCGATACTATGCAAACTAGGGCCATAAACGTCCAATTTAGCATTGGCTTAACCGCATTAATTAGATTAGTTAAAGTTAAGACTCCAATTGGCCTAGTTAATTTTTACATAGTAAAAGCGGACACCCCTTTCCTACTTTGCCTTGCGGATATAGACAGGCTATAGGTTTACTACAACAATATTATAAACACCCTAATTGGCCCCGTAACTGCCCTAGGAAGTAAGCATGTTACCCTACTAATTGTACAACAATTCGGACACCCGTTCCTTATATAGGGAGAGACTTTACGGACCTATATTTAGGAATCTTTTAACTATAACCCGTGCTACCTTATTAGTATTAAGATCCACCGCCTATACCGCCGCTTCGGCCACCCATCAGCCGAAAAACTATATAGAGTCCTTGAACGCTCTGGACATAACAACGTTAATAGAAAGGCAATCAACCACCTAACCAAATACTGCTCTTTTTACTAGAAATACGGACGTTCCCTAGGCTAATTTAAGTTCACCCTTCGCAAGGACCTTAACTTTAACCACTTAGTATAAGTAGACATTATGTACATCAACGGCAGTTCAGTATTATATATAATTGACAAGGCAACCCGCTATTAAGCCACCCATTAGTTGCAAAATATATCCATAAAATATACTTGGGATATTTTACGGACCTACTAGATTAACATATATCTTAAACCTCCTGAGTATATTACCCATAACACCAGCAGGAACTTCATCAGTAAGGAATTCCAATAGTACGCTATGGCCATGGCTATTTCAACAAAAGCCATTCCAGTTAAGGTGTACTGGTCCGTTAGGCTTGTTAAGCAAGCTTACCTAGCTCTATAGAGAGCTTACCAGATTATTATAGACGAGTATAAGAATATCTAAAAGAAACTGGCTTTACAGATGGCCGTAAAAGCCGTAAATGACACCGCTGGCCCTAACGGACTGGTATCTACCCTTTTGGTTTATGGAGCCTACCTAAGGATAAGCAAACTGGACCCTCCTGCCCCGTCCGTTATAGATTAAGCAGCTGTAATACAGAAGGCAATAGCCAAAATAGTCAAATTACGGGCTAAACAAACTGTTAATAATGCTATACACTACCGTAACGGACCTAATACGACCTCAGTATATAACCTCCCGCTTAATTCTAAAGTCCTTGTATGGCGTGAAAGCGGTAATTGGACTAGACCTTACCGTCTACTGGCCGTAGAAGACGAGACCTGCTGTGTATAGCTCCCTAGTAGACCAATAAGCTTTAGAAGCACGTCCATAAAACCCTATTTTCGGTCCAAAAACACCTATAACGTTGAGCCAGACGAACCAGAAGCACCCGCTAAATCAGGTAAACTAGAAACACCCGCCGAATTAAATAAACTGGAAGCACCCTTGCCTACCCTAGAGGTTCCCTAGAAACCTACTAAACCTACTAAACCTGCTATAAAGCGTGGCTAAGGACGCCCCTGTAAGAACCCCGTAATAGAGAATCACCTAACCTCCGTAGGTATATCCGTAAGGCAATCTCCACCTATGGATATATTAGTTCTAGTACAGGAAACCCCTTTTACGGACTCATAACGCAAAGAGATTAACGGACTACTTAAAAAGGGCGTCTTTACGGTTATAACAGAGAGAGACGTTCCGCAAGGCGTCCGTATATTTAACTCGCGCTTTATTAACAAAATTAAGCACCCTAGTACTAACAAAGCCTTTAAAAAGTCAAGGCTCGTCATATAAGCTTATAACGACTAGGGAAAGGACTTAGTCCTTACGCAATCGCCTACAATCTAACGAGTCAGCCAACGGATTATACTTGCACTTATGCCCGGCCTATAGCAAAGCAAACCCATAGCTCTTTACCTACGGGATATCTTACAAGCCTATATACAATCTAATACCTACCTAAGTAGGGACATCTTTATATGACCACCGCTGGAGCTTAATTTGTAACTAGGAACAATTTTACAGGTTATAAAACTACTCTACGGAGTGCCAGAAGCTGGAAACCATTAGTTTAAGACGTACCACCAGTACCACGTCTGTAAACTTAAGATAGAGCAGTTGACCTATAACCCTTGCCTCCTATACACCCTATTAAACGGCCTTGGTATTGTTAGACTCTAAACAGATAATACCCTCTTCTTAGCAGACCAGATATTTGCGGACGCTAAAAAGACTGAACTGCAAGAAGCTAAGTTCCTAGCAAAGCTATAAGAGCAGTTAACTAAGCAGACTCCAATTAAGTTTAATGGAGGCTTAATTACATAAAAGGGCAACTTAATCCAGCTAACCTAGGAACGCCAAGCTTAAAACCTAAAGCTTATTATAGCAAAGCCTACGGACCTTACCAGTTCCCGCGGAGAGACCTATAAGACCGTAAATACGAAGGACCAATACGCTGTATAGCGTATAAGAGGCGCCTACATTGCCATAGTCTGCCAACCCGAATCTGCCTACGACTTATCCTTTACAGCCCAGGCAGTAGATCTGTAAGAAGAAAATATCAAGCAGCTTAATAAGCGCATTCAATAGCAGATTAATAATACAATAAGAGGACTTACTTTTGTACCGCTAGACCTAAATTCTATTAGCATAATAGTATTTACGGACGCCTCCTTCGCTAATAATAGGGACCTGTCATCGCAAATCGGCTTTATAATTGTACTTACGGACCGTAATTAGGATATAAATATACTCCACTGGTCTTTAATTAAATGTAAGCAAGTAACCCACAGTGTACTAGCTTCTAAACTATATGCACTAGCCCATGGCTTTAATATAGCAGCCGTAATCAAATTAACGATCCAGAAGATCCTACAATTGGAGCAGCTACCCCTGGTTTTATACACCAATTTAAAGTCCCTCTACAACTGCCTAGTCAAACTAGGCACAACACAGGAGAAGAGGCTTATGGTCGACCTAATATACTTACGTCAGGCCTACAAACGACGCGAGATTACAGAGGTCAAATGGATTAGCAGCGGAGACAACCCAGCAGACGCTATAACTAAGGCAAAGCCGTGTTAAGCTCTTAAAACCCTAATTAACACAAACAAGCTTAACCTAAAGGTCACAGAATGGGTAGAGCGAGACTAACGGAGCATTTACGGTTTAGTTACGGCCCGTTGGAAGGCCGTACGGTACATTTACGGCCCGTTAAAAGGCCGTACAGTTCATTTTACGGACCGTAAGCAGGACTTACGGCCAGATTGGAGCACTATTTGGAAGGC
>Ga0307507_10002943_pt1 | contig 34228 bp, 8 predicted proteins | sample 7_EM_MG_FD_207223 | JGI IMG/M metagenome (GOLD analysis project Ga0307507, IMG submission 207223) | Populus trichocarpa ectomycorrhiza microbial communities from riparian zone in the Pacific Northwest, United States - 7_EM | ecosystem: Host-associated > Plants > Roots > Unclassified | place...
AGGCTGCGTGTTAAAAAAACACGACATAGGCTAGTCGGTCGAGTTGCCAAATGACCTCAACTGCGCGCCAATTGCGTCAACCACCAACCATTGAGGCCATTGAAAGGGTACCATATTTTGCCGATGTATAGGGATTTATATAAGAACTATTAGGGATACTATCTAAAAAAAACACTATTTAAAAATAAGTAGTAGTACTAAAAGAAAAGTCCCTAGGGATTTAGAAGGGTTCCTTAGGGATAAAGGGAGAGTATTTAGTCTAGCACTGGAGATATATAGTAGAGTTAATAGTATAAAGAGGACTAAAAAGACATAGAATAAAGATTTAAAATTTTTAAGGGATTATAAAGTACCTATTGTCACAGCGACGGGGCAGTTAAGGCATAAGCGCCATAAAGAACGTATGTAAGCCTATACAATTAAAATGTCTATGGACTTGGATATGTAGAAAGGACACGTCTATATATATAGAGCTAAGACGTAAGTGAACCCCCCTAACTAGGCCCTATCCAGGTTATATATATTAGTGCCGTAACACCTATAAGAGCACTACCCGTTTATCGCATATAGGGATTATAGTAATATACTGCTTTTATATAAACTGTTAAACTTAACTTATTTTCTTTACTTAAAAAGGAGCTCTTGCTACACCTAGCCCAAAAAGACCAAAACCAACTAAAAGAACCCTAAAAATCACCCAGAGAATCCCCCTAAGATACATACATTATAGGGGAGGCATACGTTAAACGACGGTGGTTTGCACTTGTGTGTAACCGCTAGAACCACGCCTAGCAATAGCCCTCCATAATAAAGACGGGCAAATACTATACTATAAAGCGGAAATACCTCTATTAAGAAAGTATCTAATAAAATATAAAGCCTATTAGACGTGTCTAGTATCTAGAATTATAGGGGAGTAACCGTTAGCTATAACAAACTAACATAGCTAGTAGAATGGCTCCACCAGTCTAGTAAACCTTAGGCGCCCCTTTAGTAAACCCTTAATTAAATTCTCTAATAGTTAAGTAAAATTAAAAATAAATAAAACCCCCCTTTACTAGTAAACCGTACCTGGGCTGCTGTAGCTATGCTTCTACAGCACAGGGAACCCACCCCCTATAAGATAATAACTGGGTATATAATTATAATATAACTAAACACAGAAAAAGCAGAGGGGCTTAAGGGATAATCAGAAATAGAAGTTCTTATAGAAATTTATAAAGAGGTCTATAACGCTGTTGCAGTTTAACACCTTAGAAGTGGAGATATTAGAGTTACCCTAAAGGACTAATAGGTAAAGGAATAAGCTATAAGGGTAGGGGACAGGCTAGGTAAACGTATTGGTATAAAAGTACTCTATAAGGATTACCTAGTTAAAGTCCTAGCGGTTCCCATAAGCCTTAGGGTAGAAAAGGGACACCAGGCGGATAATACAGCAATTATATAGGAGATAGTAAGACAAATAGAACACTTTATTCTAGGACTTAAGATTACCCAAATCTAATAGCTTTAATAGGAAAATGCAAACTAAGCATATAACAAAAATAATAAGAGGATATAAAGGTCGCTAGAGACTTACTAAGGAGATACTAGATAAACGCATAGCTCCCTTATTATTAGTATATATATACTAGGAATGCAAAAACTCCTTATCCAAAAAGAAATAATCATAAATGGCCTTATATACAACACAAGACTCTATAACCACAGACTACACCTAGAACGATGCTATTGCTATATATAATAGGGACACACCTAAACCATATACGCAGTATAGGTGTGCTATAGCCACTATATAGGCCCCTATAATACAAAACACTGCTCAAACTAAGACTAAATAAAATTCGCAAACTGCCACCAAAGCATATATAAGGCGTGGGAGAGAGAAGACTATATTAAATATAGGAGATGGAAGGTAAGGGCTTAATAGCTATAGGAACAACTACACGCTAGGTTATATAAATGGAAACAATAGGCAATAAGCTAAGAGGATATAGGTACCTTCCCAGCGTTTCCTACCTTTAGTAATAGGGGGCTAGGCCAGCCATCCTAAGCCTTAACAGGCTAGAAGTGGCGCTGCGCAATATTACTAGACCAAATAGGGACACAAGGGTTATAGGGGACATAAGGGTTATAGGGTATATAAGGGAGAGAACGCCCTATAGAAAGACTCCTATGGACATCTATAATAAGCTTAAGACCAGGATAATTAAGAATTAGACTTAACGCAGTAAATATAACATTTGCAGCCAACCTATAAAGGTGTCACGGAGTGAGTACAAGTGGTGATAATATATAGCGAAGTAGATATTATTAAGCTATGTACATAAACTGTGTAATGAAGTCAAGACGTTGCGTAAGGAGAGAAGGTAAGGAAACGGGAAGAAAGGGTATATATCGCTAGTTTGGTTGCTTGGTCGACACGTGCACGGAGCAGAATAGGATTTAAGTAGCGGTCCTGGCAGAACTTGGCAGGATTTGGTGGACTTGGCAGAATATGGCAGAATGCGGCAGATTGCCGTTAGATTGCCGTAGATTACCATTAGATTGCCGTCTCGTGGTTAGTCTCTTCTTGCTACGTAGGTGGAAATAGGTGGACGTGTGTAAGGTATTACGGAGGAGTCCCATAATAGTACCCCCCCTTTAAACTCGAGCTTCTGCGAGATGGGGCTGAGGTAGTTCTGGGTAAAGTTCGTGAAAGTCTTCTACGGCTTGTGTAAGTCCTACAGAGTTAACGGGTTCCTATAAGGGCTTAGTAAAGCCTCTCTATTTCGTAAGATATATATATTTGCGTTTCCGTTTGTTGTACTTAATGTCGTTAACTCTTTTAACAAGGTATTTATCCTTACCATCTACTTTAACTGGTGGGGGAGGGTCTTGGATTTGTCTAGGTAGGGCGTCTAATATAGGGGCGGCAGGGCGGAGGACTGACGTATAGAATACGGGGTGGATTTTAACCATATTAGGGAGCTTTAGTTGGTAGGTATAAGGAGAGACAACTTTTTTAACCTTATAAGGGCCGGCGTTCTTCTAGTTAAGTTTTTTAGTAGGTTGTTTTGTGTTTAGATTTCTTGCGTTTAGCTAAATAAAGTTACCAATTTGGTAAGCTAGTGCTAGGGTTTGGTTCTTATTTACTGCAGCTTTATAGATAGACTGGGCCTATATTATTTCGTTAGTAAGGAACTCTTATAGTTCTTCTATCTTCTTTATAAATTCATTTGCTTCTGCAATTTATAAAGCCTAATAAGCTGGGCGAGGAATATTACTAAAGGGTTTAAAACCCATTCGCGGGTACTGGCCGTAATTAGCCAGGAATGGGGAGACCTTTATGGTTTTTAAGACAGAGTTATTTATAGTAAACTTAGTAAATGTAAGCCAGTCCATCTAGTTGTCCTATAAATACAACGTATATATCCGAATATACTATTCTATTATAGCATTTACACGTTTTGTTTAACCGTCCGTTTCTAGGTAATATGCCGTAGACAATAGCGCTTTAATGCGGAGTTGGGTAGTTAGTTCTTCCTAAAACGCTAAGATGAACTGGCGGCCTCTATTAGAGACAATTGTTTTGGGAAGTTTATGGAGTTTCTATACGTAATCTAGGAACAGTTGGGCAACAGCAGGTGTTAATATATTAGGGTAGGCGATTAAGTGTCTTATTTTGGATAGTTGGTCTATAACTACTATAATATTCGCATAGCCTTTACTTATAGGGAGATTAATAACAAAGTTAATTAAGATATCCTTCTATCTTTAGTCCGGAATAGGCAGTGACTTTAGAAAGCCGTTGTACTTCTTATGCAAGGCTTTAGCTTGTTAGCAGATATGATAGCTGGAGACGTACCTTCGTGTTATATTGTGTATATTTGGCCAGTAGTACTCCTATTAGAGCAGCTTTAGAGTTTTTCCTTGGCCTGGGTGGCCAGCTACTGGTAGATTATATACGTGTTTAAGGAGCTTAAGCTTAAGTTTATTGTGGTTAGGTATAACTAGGCGGTTCTAGTAGTATAAGCGTTCTCTATAAGCTTTATATTTACTTAGAGAGATCTTTTTGGAGTATCTAACGCTATCTTAAATTAACTTAAGTGTCTCTTGGATAAACTCGTTATTTAGGTATTTGTTAACTATAATCTGCTTAATTAATTAATCAGTTATTTTAAGGATGTGTACTGTAAGGTCTTTAGCTAGGGGATTAAATAATTTAGGGCGAAGCAGCGTTTAATTATAGTAGGCGCGCGTTTCTTCCTATGCTATTATATCTTGTGAACGTTGAGTTAGAGTATTAGGTTTTTAACCTTAAACGCCTAGGCGGTATGTGATTAAGAATTGGAAATAAGACAGATATTCTAACTAGTAGGCTTAATAATAACTTAGCTATTTTATAGTTGTAAAGTACTGTAGATTTTTATAGTTACTAAGAACCTTAATTGGAAATCTGGCGCCTTCTAGTTTAGGTTGCTATTGTTTGAAATATCTAATAATAGCCAATAATTCCTTATCGTAGATCTTGTAGTTATATTTAGCTGGACTTAATTGTTTTAAGAAGTATACTACTGGATATAGTACTCCTTCCTTGTTATACTGAGACAGAATGCCTCTAGTAATATAGTTAGATAAATCAGCTTCTATAACACTCTTTCGGTTTGGGTTAAAGTGTTAGAGTATAGGTGCGGTGGTAAATATAACTTTTAGATAGGTAAAGGCCTTCTTGCATTCCTTATTAAAGATAAAGGCTTTATCCTTTTATATTAGAGCCATAAGAGGTGAAACTAGGGCGGAGAAGTTATTAATAAACCATTAGTAGAAATTAGCAAATCCTATAAAGGCTCTTACGTCCTTAACGTTCTTGGGTTCTTGCCAGTTTATAATTACTTTAATTTTCTTTAGGTCCATTTATATACCGTCTATAGAGATGATAAGTCTAAGGTATAGAACTTCCATTTTATGGAACTTGCATTTATCTATATCTAATTATAGTCTAGCTCCACGTAGGGCTTCTAGGATAAGGTTAACGTGTTTTTTATATTTAGCTAGGTTATTGCTATATACTAGGATGTCGTTAATATAAGCAGTATAGAAAACGTCTAGGTAAGGTTGTAAGGTATTATTTATAAAGTATTGAAATAAACTTAGGGCATTTGCGAGGCTAAATGGTGTTACTAAGTATTTAAATAGTCTATATCTAGTACGGAATGCAGTGAGCCATTTATCTCCTTTTGCGATACGGAGGTGGTTAAATGTGTAGATAAGGTTAAGTTTTGTATAGTAGTGAGCCTTACTTAATCAGTTTAGTATCTCTTAAATTAATAGGAGCGGGTACCGATTTTTAATAGTAATAGCGTTAAGAGCTTAGTAGTCTATATAGAAGCGTAGACCGCTGCTAGGTTTCTTAATAAAGATTATAGGTGCAGCTATAGGCGAAGAGCTTACTTTAATAAATCCTTTACTTAGGTATTTGTCCAAGTACTTCTGCAGCACTTAGAGTTTGTTTTGGGATATTTCGTATAAGGGTCTAAATCCTAGCTGTTTTCCTTCTTCGAGTACGATCTTATGGTTATATGGTTAGTGTTCTGCTAGTTTATTAGCTTCCTTTTATAAAAATACTTCTAGGTTGTTATAGTGGCATACTAGTACTTTTATGGCAGGGTTGGTATGTTTTTTTAGTGCTAAGGCCTTTTTAATATCGGCTATTGTAACAGTAAAGATTATATATTTAGGTTTCTTAGCGAGTTGTGCTAATAGGGTAGCTCTAATTATGTGAATATCTAAGGTATTAAGCGAACTTGGATTGTTTTTAGTTTCTTATATGGTTTCTTGTTTGGGTTTAAGTTTAGTATTAGGTACGGAGTCGGTGTTAGATTTAGGTTTGGGTTTTTTAAGTATTCTTTTTATAGTAGAGTACTAGTTCTTTTAGTACTTTTGTATATTAAGCTTAAGCTTCTGCTTAGTTTAGGGTGTAGCAGTTAGAGTTAGTTTGTATAGTTATATATTATTTCTAGGTTCTTGGTAGATGTTAGTGGAAATCTTAGACTAGTGGATCTTAGTGGATTTTCTAGATTTTGGTTTAGGGTCTAAGTAGCGGGTTATAAGACACTTCTGCTTATAACAGAAGGCGGTAAATAGAAGCTTAAGGTTGTCCCAATTAATGGTTACCTTATATAGCTTTATTTAGGGTTGTCTAAGGATTACTAAGTGACCTAGGGTGGTAACAAAAAGCCTAATTAGTTCTTTGTGGTTTAGGTATTAGAGTTTCAGGAATACTACATAGGTAATATAGCCTAAGACAGTGCGTTTGCCATTAAATCCAAATACGTTAATATGCCGGTTAAAGGGGGTTAGAGTAAAACTATTATCTTATACAAAGATCTTGTTAATAAATCCTATGCCGCTAGCTCCTATATTAATTAGGACTCAAGTATTAACCTATTAATTGTTCTGCCAAAGACGATAGTTAACGGTTATACTGTGATCCTAAGAGTTAGAGTTTATGACATTTAAAGCATTTAATGAGATTCTAAGGCAGCGCTGTCCTAGAGAGCAACTTAGCTCTAGGACCTTCCTTTTAGAGGCAATTAGGGTGGAGTTCTTATAGTATATCGGTTATAGCTTTGTCCTTATAAGTGGTGCTTACTAGATGCGGGGCTGGAACCAGGTAGAGATTAGGGACGGTAACTAGAGGATTAATACGGTAAATGGCTGCTAGTATTGGCCGTTCGTAATTCGCGTTGGGGTAGGGGGACGGAGTAGTAGTTAAAGAGGTGGGAGCTACTTCTATACTTAAAATAGAGGCCTAGCTTGGTGCGTTGTTCTTATTTAGAGGACCTTAGTGGGGCGTATCCTAGGGTTCCAGTGTTAATATCCATGGCATTAGGGTGCTTAGGCTGAGACGATAGCTTAATAGACGTTTATAGGGTTGTTATATTATATTAAGGAGCGGACTTCGGTGTCAGACGTAGTATATTATTGTACCGTTTATTAATAACGTTTGCGCAGGCGTTAAGGGCTCCTAGTAGGTCTATACCTATTAGGGAGGTTTTTAGTTTAGGACTTAGGGATTTAATAAGGCTGTTAATTAGTATGGAGTCGTTCCAGCCTATTTCTTTTACGTAACGGTTAAATTTGGAGAAGTATACTAGAAAGCTTTTTATTCCTTAAGTTATATAGTTTATCTTTCTCTAAGTAGTAGCTTGGCGGTTTGGGTCACTATATATAGCTTTAAGAAGTACAATTAGGCTTGGTACTAAGTTTGGTTAAAGAGGTTTAATAAGGTTAGCTGTATCTCCTTCTAGTTAACTTAGGGCATAACAGAGTCGGTTGGCTTTAGTTAGGTAGCGGTTAGCGTTACCAGTTAGCTTATTTTTGAGCCGGCTTAGGAATAATTGGAGTTCTTATTGTTTACTAGTAAATATCGGAGGGTCTAGTAATTGTTTAGATTGTTATAGTGCAGTAGTTGGTTCTACTGGTGGGATAACTATTGCTAGTTTAGGGCTCGCGTTCCGCATATTGGCTTCTAGTAATAGCGACTGGTCTTAAGGGCTTAGCGTGGACATTTTAAGGGTACGGATTTCTTCTTAGAGGGCCTTAATTGTTTTCTAGTGCCGTGCTTCTTGTTTGGCTTGCTGTTAAGCTATAGCAGCTTAATTTTGTGCGAGGGCGTCTATAAAGGACTTTTGTATATCTACTAATTGTTCCTGGAGTGCGGACATAATATCGGCGGCCATTATAGGGGCTTTGAGGTCGTTCTGCATTTTAAATAGGGCGGGGCGGAGTGTAGGTTTTTACGCAATGTAGTGTCACGAAGTAAGTATAAGTGGTAATAATATATAGCGAAGTAGATATTATTAAGCTATATATATAAACTGTGTAATAAAGTTAAGACGTTATATAAGGAGAGAAGGTAAGGAAACGGGAAGAAAGGGTATATATTGCTAGTTTGGTTGCTTGGTTGACACATGCACAGAGCAGAATAGGATTTGAGTAGCGGTCCTGGCAGAACTTGGCAGGATTTGGTAGACTTGGCAGAATATGGCAGAATGCGGCAGATTGCCGTTAGATTGCCGTAGATTACCGTTAGATTGCCGTCTCGTGGTTGGTCTCTTCTTGCTGCGTAGGTAGAAACAGGTGGACGTGTGTAAGGTGTTACGGAGGAGTCCCGTGACAAAAGGGTATATAGCCAACCAGTAAGATTAGGGGAAGAACCAGAGATAATAACAGATTTAGATATAGAAGCGCTAGTAGAAACATAAAATATAGAAATAGAAAGCTTTATACAAAATAAGTAGCAACTAGGGTATAGATATAAGAAACAGAAGTTCTAAATATCCCAGAGAAAGTAGAAATAGAAGAAGCAAGAAATAAAGAAAAGATAAAAAACCCTTACTAGGGGTCCGCTACCTATCTATTATATAGTATAACTACAGCAATACAAACCACCGTCTTATAAGGCCCCTACTAGACAGTCTAGACCTAGAGAAACACTATATCCTTGCTATATAAGAGCCGTATTATAATACCTATATATAATTAACATACTGCCCCTAAGGATTCCAGCTCCTATATAAACCAAAAGCAGCTATACGCGTGTGCTTTATAATTAGTAAGGCTATTAGCCTATCCTTATAGTTATAGCAGGCAATTAACTTAGATATTGCAGTTATAACAATCCAGACATATAGGGGACCGGTATAAATTATTAATATATATAACCCTAGGGTTAAAGGCGTCCTATAAACAGAGAATATTATATTAGTAATAAGCTTACTGGAAACCAAAGGCACAAAGTTTATTCTATTAGGAGATATAAACCTCTACCACCTATAGTAGAGAGGTATCCATGTTGCTGCTAACTAATAGGCAGAGTGCCTACTAAGAGCTATAGATATCTAGGGCCTTAAGCTAGCCACCCCCCTAGGAGCAATTATATGGTAATAAGGCACTGCTAGAAGTACAATTGACCTTATATTTATAGATAAAGGCCTATACTAGAGACTTAAAAGGTGCAACTCTAAAGAAGAATAGGCACTCGCCTTAAACTATATCCCTATCCAGATATAACTAGATCTGGATATTAAGGCGCAACTAAATAGTAAAAGATATGTAATAAGGAAGCTTAAGATAAACAGTTTCCTTAGTATAGTTAAATAACAACTTTAAGACCTAGAAGAAATCCACCTAATACTAAATAAGCAAGGCTTATTAGCTACCCCTAAGGAAATTAATTAAAGACTAGAAAGGATCCAGGCAGCAATTAAAAATAGGCTAGAAGAGTACTGCCTAGTCTTAAAACTAGGCCCCTATGTGTAACACGCGTAGTCCGTATAATACGCGGTTCTTATTACTAGCTAACGATAAGTAAGAAGGAAATACACAAGTAGCTATAACCCTAAAGATAAGAGATAATACAAAGACATAAGAAACCAGTTAAAGAATACCCTAAAAAAAGAAGCAAGGAATAACTGAAGATAGTTTATAAATAAGTATACTTCTAACCTAAGCCTCCCCTATAACAAGGGCCTTTGGGCCATGGCGAAATAGTTAAAGAAAAAGGCAAAATACTTAGTAGAAGACCTATACCTATTACCCCTATAAAGAGCAGGGGAAACATAGGCCACTAATAATAATAATAAAAAGGCAAAGATCCTTATAGAAAAGTTCTTCCCCTAACCAGCTCCAGCAAACCTTAGTAATATTATAGGTAAAACACTAGTAACTTACCTGCGGGTTAACAGCGACATAACAATAGAGGAAATGGCTAGAACTATTAGCCGCCTTTTAAACAATACAGTACTAGGACTAGATAGAATTCTAAATAAGGCCTTAAAAACCTATAGACTACTTATAGCACCTTAGCTTGCAGATATAGCTAAAGTATACTTTACTATAGGCTACTACCCGCGACTTAGAAGATCCATAACAATAGTTATCCTATAAAAAGAAGGTAAAGTAGATTACTTAATCCTAGGAAGCTACCGCCCTATTGCCTTAGAAAACACCCTTAGCAAAATCTTAAAAAGGGTAATAGCGGACTATATAACAGATATAGCCAAGGAATACGCCCTATTACTATAAAGTTAAATAGGGGCAAGAAAGAACCACTTAACACTATTAGCACTTACGCTACTCGCTACCACCATCAAGTCTACATAGGCAATGCGAAGGGACTTTATAGTATTAATGCTTAGCTTAGATATTAGTGGTGCCTATAATAATATACCCCATAAGCGCCTCCTATACATCCTTAGGGCAAAGGGCTTTCCAGAATAGATTATACAATTTATTTAAGGGTTTATAGGCCAGAAAGAAATATTACTAGTCTTTAGCAAATACTAGAGCCCCCCTATTGCAGTTATAATAGGAATACCACAAAGATTACCCCTCTTACCTATACTCTTCCTTTTCTTTATAAGCAACCTACTTAACTTCTTTAAGGAAGGGGCGACCTAGGGAATAGGCTTTGTTAACAACATAAACCTAATTACATACGGCCCAACAGCCGCAGAGAATTGCAGAACACTAGAGAAAGCCTATAACACCTATATAGAATGGGCAAGACGACACAGAGTCCAATTCTTACTAGAGAAATACCAGCTAATCTACTTTATAAGAAAACGCAACCAATCTATAGATCTCTAGTATGCAATTTACATTTAAGGCTTTAGGGGTTAACCAGTTTAAGGCCTAAGGGTATTAGGAGTATAGGTAAACAGTAAGCTCCAGTAGAGCGCATATATGTTATAAGCGGCCTATAAGGGCCAAGCACAGTACATTACAATGTCCAGGATTGTTAATTCTATATAGGGTCCATGCTTCCAGAGGTCACGCCTACTATATACAGCAGTTGTCCGGCTAACCATAATATATAGATCCAGTATTTAGGCTATAGGAGAATCTAAGAAAGGCCCCCCTAAATTACTCCTTAAACTACTCTAAAAGGTCTAAATAGCTTGTCTCTAGAGCATAACAGGCGGGTATAAGCGAACGGCTATAGCACTGCTTAAAAAGGGAGCTAATATCCCCCCCCTATAATTATATATTGAAGCCGCTGTAATGCAAAGGGTATAAAGGGAGCGTAACTCTAATATTATAAAGTATATTAAGACACGCCTAAATAAACTATGGAGTAACCCTAGGGTGCCCCATAGGAGAACAAACCAACAACCCTAAAGTAGGGAAGATATGTTAGAGAAACAGGTAAAGAAAGCAGAAGAAGAATAGTGCCGTATTAGGGCCTAGGCCTATATAGAGGAGGAAGGGAGACGCGTAAGAGATTAGCAAAGATAATAGCAAAAAAGAGAAAGGAGCTAAAGTAGAGCATAAAAGAGCACCAGAAAACCATCTACCGTAATATAACACTAGTTAGACCAACACTGGAGAGGCGCATAGGAGTTAAAGGTACAGAGGCTATCTTAGGCAAGAGGAACCCAAGCTATAGTATGGTTAATACTATAGGGGGTAAACACCTAAGGGCTCTAAAAAGGCCTAATAAAGGCGGAAAATATAATAGTAACACTCTTAAGAACAGGAATAATAGGACTAAAAGATTAGCTCTACTAGGTGGGTATCCTAGTAGGTAGCCCAAGATGCAAATATAGCTGGCTAAGACAGACACCAAAACACGTAATACTGTTATGCCCCCTACGCACCAACTAAGAAGTAATGCTCTTAGTAGCTAGCATAGAGAACTATAATACACTACTCTTAATATAAAAAGGTCTTAAGGCGGTTACCTAGTAGCTTATTAGCTAAAATGTACTAGACCAGTTCCAGGTTGCAAAGGAAATAGTAATAAAAGGCAAAGGGGCGAGTACCAGGCGCCCCTTAATAACTCTACAGTAGTAGAGTTAAGTTTGCGATACTAGCGCGTCCGTAGGCTTATTACGGCAGCAGTGGTTCCTAAGGAGGTTATAAAGTAAGGTAGTAGAGCACTATAGGTAACTCGTAGGCGCCCCATATACGATTCCCAAAAGGCGGGGAGATGGATTATAGGGTTTTCTCATTTTCTTAAATAGAGTTTTCTCCCTATATATAAATAAGGAGTAGTCCGCGTGGGCCCAATAGGGATCCAAATCAGACATTAAGTAATGAATAATTATTATATAAACTGTTACTAAAACTAAGAATAGAGGTATCTCTAAAGTATAAAGTTAATTCCTAGTACTAGGGCATTTTAAAGGCACCAGAGAGGCACTATATAAAGCTATTCTATAAGAAGAAAGAAAGAATAAAATAATAACTTAAATACTAGAAGTAGTAATAGGAGCCTCCTCCTCTATCTTAATATTATTATTGGCAGTATTATTAGCACTCCTATCCCTAGAGGTATTAGTATTCTTACTAATATTCTTCTTAGAGCAGTGGAAACTAGATAGACTACTACAGCCAGGAGACTAGCGGGGAGAACGTTTATCCTTATTACTATCCTTAGTATTATCCCTAGGTTCTAAATTAGTATCTAGACAGGGATTAGAAAGTTAGCGGCTAAAGAGTTAGCATAGTTCCTAAATATATTACTAAAGAGACTTACCTAGCTAGAAAGGCCCACGTAAGAATATAAATATTATTATTTATAAGAGTAAGCTGCTTATATATGCGCTCCTGGATACTATATATTTAAAATTGCTATATCTCTATAGTAGTAGAAACCCTTATTAAATTTAAGAGGCTATAAGCAATAGAAGACACCTTCTATCCTTATCCTTTACTATTTTAATATAAACGAAAATCCCTAATAGCGTATTAAAGCTAGTAAGCCTTACGCGTGTAAATAGCGGGGGTCTAATATAGTTAGTGAAGTCCAGAATAGGATAGAATGGGAAATACCAGAATATAGGTCTTCTTTTAGCTGTAATAGTAGGAATACTTAGATCTGTTCTTACTAAAATATAGTATCTTATAGGCGTGGGATAGGTCTAGAGTAAGTATGTAAATATAATAACGGTAGTACTTTAGAGAAACCACTACAGGAGTAATAAAAGTAGTTTATAGTACTAACGGAGTAGGGATAATGCCGCTACTAGTTTGGGGACGCGTAGTATAATTATAAGCTATTACGAGAGAATACTATAAGAAGTTAGTATTATTAAAGAAATAAAATAGAAATTCTATTACCTATAAACGCGTTATAAAAAGAGAATAGAGCAGTAGTAGAAAGAATAGCTAGAGATATAGAAGCTAAAGGCTAAAATATAATAAAAAACAGTCTGCTAAAAGGCGAGATAAATAGTATTATTAATAGAAAAACGCATAAGAGACAATAGCTTATAAACTAGAAGAAATTAATATTAAGATGTTATTATTAGGACCCATTTTAGGTAAATGGGGATAGTAGCTAGTTAACGCGTTATACAGAACAACCTCTAGATTAGCTTATAATAAATTCCTATAATAAGGAAGGTAAATCCCATCTAATTTTTATTATTATTATTAAAGTTCCATTGTAAAGACATTATAAAGAGCTATAGTAAAAGAAGAGTAGAGGAATAGAAAATAAAATAAGGTTTTATACTAGTAAAGAACTAGTAATAAGCCGCATTATAGAGTACCTTTCTATAAGAACTTCCCTAGTGGTTTTAGTTGGAACTCTATAAGAGTTTATTAAGAGGTAAAGTCTTAGAGGACTAAGACCCTTAAAGGGGAGGCAATTGTAATGGGCGCTCCTAAAAGGTATATATTAGATAAGACAGATAAAGGTTTTACTAATATCCCATTAATGTCCTAGAGGAGATATAAATAGACAGATAAGGGGTAAAGGGTTTTACTAGTATCTTAAAAGGATTATAAAGGGAGCTAGTTTTCCTCTAGAGAAGAACTAGCAATTAGTCTCTAAATAGAAGAGGCTAAAAAGCATTTGTCCTTTAATATATAAAGCTTATTCTACCTTTGACTTACCTTTTACTTATTAGTGACTCTTATTCTATACTATTAATTAGATAATTAGTAGTAACTCTTTAATTAACGTCTAATACAGATCCTACTGGCCCACGCAGACTACTCCGCATAGGGGGGAAAACTTATATATTTATAGGAAGAAAACCCCTGTAGTTAGGGGAGGAAAAACCCTATAAGCAGCCTTAGTAGGATAAAAAACCCCAATTTGCTATATTTGCACGTAGCTACAGCCCTACAGGCCTACAGCACGTCCTCCTTCTTAGATGTTTTAAACTTCTTAGGAACCACTACTTCCTTCTCTAGCTTATCTAAAGCTAGGGTTTACTACGTCCTAGCTAGGCCTTGCTAATTAATCGCTATATATTTATTGCTGCCTCTCCCATATCTTAACCATCCCCTATATGCCATCTCTTATTAACTATTGCCATATACGCCTTACCTCCCCCCCCCCTAGAGCCATTAAAGGCGTAAGGGGAATTTATCCGTTCTACCATCCTAATACCAAAAGATAAAAGCGGGATATATATACCTGGGTATCTTTTATGCCTAGGCCCTAGTTACTAGGCCCTCTCTAAGGGCACCACTCCGTTAAGAGGAGATAAGGAAAACCATATAGGGTTATCCGGCTAACGGTTTTAGTAGTATTATAGCAGTACAGTAAGTAACTGTATGCTCCGCGGGCGACCGCCCTAGGGGTTAAGAGGGGCCGTATATTTGCTTATACGTTCGTTTGTTCGCGCGTTTACTTATTTATTAATATAAGGTCATTAATACTTTCAATTTGGGGGTTAGGGGATGTTATTAAGTACTATCCATTTATATTAGATCGTACAGGTGCCCTAGATAGGAGAATAATAGTAGTTATTATATTATAAAGGGCCAACAGTGGTAGTTTTCAAGATCTTACCATCCAAAAAATTTTCACCACCGCCCTTAACGCCTATAACCACCACCAGGTCCTGTCCGCACGTTATACAACATCTCTGCGTTAGCTCTAGATCTGAGCTTCAAAGACCTAGGTTCGTAGCCATCACCATATACAGGTGCAGAGTCCGATTTCGACAGCCTAATTAGATAATTATACGTTCCGGTTAGACTAGCCTCTTATAATTATATAGGCTTGCGCAACCCTCTTACTATACTTATACCTTAATTAACTAAGTTATTAATATTATCTAAAGCTTACTTTTTTTTTTTTTTTATATATCCGATTGTATTATACTACGTATAATACTGCGCATGCAGCCTCTAGGCTATAGCGCTATAGTTCTATATACACGAATCCTTCCTAGGCAGCTTAACATGTACTAGTAGCTAAGTGGACACTCTGGCCCGTTCTAAATACTAGGGGGAGCTCCTAGCCTATTAGTGTTTTGTCCTGATATTTTGCTTACTATAGTCCAGTTTACACTAAGAAAATCGCACTAAGGAAATCCTAGCTCTTTTATCTATTTCTGCCGTATTCTACTGTTCCTAGAGTAGAAAAAGCGCTCTAAAAGATAGACTTTAATTTTAATAAAATAGTTTTGTATATAAAAATAAGAGAAACCTAATAGCTTGCTAGCTTGGAAGCAGCTACCAATTACCCCCATACAACTTTTTTTTTTAATTCTGTACCCTATTTCTTCTCCTTGCTTAAGAAAAAGGTAGAGAATTAGTAATTAGTAGGTACTCTCCCCAAAAGTAACCTACTAATAGTATTTTATAAGGGCGAACCTTGTTACATAAACCTACTCCCATAGGAAAATTTTCACGAGGTTGTCTGTATAGGGTATAAATACCAATTCGCCCATATACCTTATATTTAACGTGCTAATGGTAACACGGGCCGGCCCCCTTCCCCTATCCCCTACTATAGCTACCCTAGCAGTGCATCGTCTGCGGTACGCCTGCGGTCCTCTGCCTGTAGCGCGACAGCCGTGGACCGGTTGTAGTAGAGGTCGTCCTGCCCTGCAGTAGACTGGTAGAGGTCGTCTGCCCTGCAGCAGACTGGTAGAGGTCGTCTGATCTGCAGCAGACTGGTTATAGAGGAGGTCGTCTGCCCTGCGGCAGACTGGTTGTTGTAGAGGAGGTCGTCTACTGTGGCAGACTGGTTGTGGTGGAATCGTTGGTTGTGGTGGCTAGCGTCGTGGTGACGTGTCTTTAGGGGGTATACAACCGGCGGCGTCCTTGCGACGACGGACGGAGGAGCAAAGGGGAGGCGACGGACTCTAAAGCTTACTACTACTCTTTCTTCCTAAAAAGGAACTTAAATATATTTATAAGGCTATAAATAGGACAAGGACATAGAATAGGACCCTAAGAACATTACTAGGACTATAAGAATAGGATAAAACCCTAAGAACTAAAGGAATATAAATAGAACGCGAAACCTAAGAATAGGATATGTTGGTAGGGGGGGCTACTTGGGGCAGTCTCTTTGAGCTCGGCGACGTGTTACGTGACAACGCGTGGGCCACCTTGTAGATACCTTCTTAGGGCCTTTAAGCCCCTAAGATTCTTCCTTATAGAGTATTATATATATTATTTCCATTAGCCTACTTAGCGTCTAACAGGTTATAAGCCTTCTTGCAGCTTCAATTAAAGCTTTATTAGCTGCTATTTTATTTTTCTAAATTAACTAGTCAACACAAAGCCATATATCCTTGAATTTGGATATAGGCACGGTGCGACAGAAATTCATAATAAACTAATATAAATTGACGCCACGTATAATATGGTCAAACCGATTAATTGCACATTATAGTGGACATGGTATAAAAAAAGAAGAAATACCATAGCTCCCTTAGGGCTGTTCCTCTATTAAAAGGGGAGAGTAATTACAAAGAATGGTATCGTTAAATTGTATAACTACTTAAGCTTTACGACCTCCTACTAATAATATAAGGTACGGCTGTAGAGCCACCTTCACAGATGGATAAGTATAGAGATTGGCGTTATAAACAGATAACGGGACTTAAGGTAATTAAGGACGCAGTATCAGAATTAGTTCGCGATTGACTTACTATATTAGGCAAGCCGCGCGACTCTATTAAGGATTTGCTTAATTTAATTTAATCACTCTATACCGCATAAGGTCTTGTTTATAACTACCAAATATAGAACTATTGGCTCGACCTTAATCGCAAAGACTATACCTTACTTAAAGCCTATATAGAAGCTTTCGTCTCGGGCATAAGGAAATTAAATATGGTGTTAATACCAATATTAAGGAAGCAGGCGCATGCTAGGTTACCTTACGCTATAGAGAAGGAGTTTCTAATTTAGACAGCTAATTGTTAAGAGGCAGCCAGAAGAGTTATAAGGAAGGACAACCTTATTATAATAGAGGAGCTAGTAAGTGACCTTATGGACAAGAGTTGTACTTAACCAGCTACCTCTATAATGTCCTTAGTTAGCAAGAAGCCACCTAAAGAAGACTAATCAGGACCTAATATAAAAGGATTGACATTATTAAGGAAGCCTAAGTTCTGCGTCCATTATAAAAATTAACATCCTAGTAGTAAAGAGAAGTGCTTCTATCTCTAACTAAACCTTTAACCCCCAACATAGAAGCCTTTTAATAAGGACATACTATATATAGATCCGCCCTAGGAATTAGAGGCAACTACACTAAACTTAAATTAAGTTGGGATGATAGGCCGAGGCTTAGCAGGAGGCCTGTTTATTAGCAGCATAGCTATAGTTAATAACCCAGATGACAGTAATTAGGATGACTGGTTCCTTAACTCCTATTCCAACATTATAATAAGCAATAATTAAAGCAAGTTTATTAACTATAAGACCCTAATAATACCTACCGCAATAGGAACGTCTAGAGGGACTATCCATTATGTGATTGGCAAAGGAGCGGTGCATATACCCTTACTAATAGATAACGGTAGCACCTGTATAGTAGCTACTAAGGCCTTCTTTATATCCAAATTACCTTATAAGCTCCTCTTGGAGTTAGCCCTTAAGAAGCGCAAGCAGCTCTATATTAGGCCTGATAAGAAAATAGGTGGCCGTACAGTTTAGAGGTACTTAGATAACTTTATAGTGGGCAGAGCGACTTGTATAAATAGCCTATATATGGTTTAATTGGCTCCAAAGCCTTAACATATTGCGCACACCTCTGTATAGCAACTCGATATTAATATACTGTATTAGTAACTCAGCCATATAGGCAAGGATGTACTATGGAAGGTGGCCAAAATAGGCGACTTTAACCTTATAGGCACGTTAACTTAATGCAAAGCCTATTACCTAGCGTTAGTAAAGCGCTAGGTCTCTTAAACTACACCTATACTACCTTAGCGTCCGTTTAAACGCGTATATACTAATACCTTCTATGTTACCCTAAAGGAAGTTGGGGGCAATAAATATATGGCAATCTTTGTGGAAGCGTATACTAGATATATATACGCTTACTTTAGAACTAAGAAGATAATTGCCGCAGAGGGGCTTTAAGAGCTTAATAAACTAGTGTATAACCAAACTTAACAATATATCGGTTTACTCGTAATTAATAGCGGCAGAGAGTTCGGCATTAAGGAGCTTACTAACTACGCTAAATTAGTGGGTATAAACATACTGCGTACAGCTCCCTATACCTCTAAATAGAACGAAACGCCTAAACGCATTAGTGGCATCATATTAGGCATAGCTAGATTAATAATAATTAAGGCTAATCTACCAGAATACCTATGGGACGAAGCTTGCAAGACAGCGATTTAAATTTAGAATAGAATACCTTACGGAAATAAGACCAGATTACCGTTTTAAATTAATGCTGAGTACTATAACCAGCTGTTTAAAATGCGCATACCAAATATACTACATCTATAATGTTATGGTATAACTGCCTATGTATATATTAAAGGACCAGAGCATATATAGTCAAGGAAGCTAGCGCCGCGTGCTAAGAAGGGATGTCTGGTTGGTTATAAAGGTAATAATAGTTATATCTATCGCGTCTAGATACTAACTAAGAATAAGATTATATAATTACGTGACGTGACATTTAATAAGGCTCCAGATCTACTAATTGCTACACTAGAGGATAAGCTTACTATATAGGAACTAGAGCTGGAACTACCACTAGAACTATAAGGTGCGACCACTATAGTAGTTACTATAGTCACCTATCCTTCTATAAAAGCACTAGAAGAAAAGGAACACCATATAGGAGAACTAGAAGGACTTTATACTCCTAATTCAGTACTAGAAGAACTAGGTCCAAGAGGGGCAATACTACAGCCACCTCTATTACCAGAGCCAGGTCCGTTAATACAGTTAAATTAGTTATTGAGTTGGAGCTCCTTAACGGAGTTAGGGGACTCCCTAGCGTTAGCGCTGGCCTCTAAAAAGGCGATTAATCTGTATAGAGATATATGACGGTACGCTACTACATTTTAAATAACTAATGCATCTACTATAAAGGACGCAGAAAAGGCGCTGCGAGCCTTTAAGAAGGCAGCCTGGAAATTAACTACTAACTCCCTTTTAGTAGGCAGGGAGACAATAATACCGTTAATTGCTAAAAGTGACGACGAGGACTATAATAATTAAGATAATATTAACTTAGATAACAATGGAGTCTACTAAATTAACTAATAGCTTAAGGGGGGTATAGAGACAGAAGCTACTAAACCAGAGGAGCTTCCTATTAGAGTAACTACTTATAGCTAAAAGAAGAAGGTCTCTTACATGGCAATTATATTCTCGTCCTATATATAGATGCAGCCGGCTCCTCTAAAACCTTATCTAGAAGCTTCGTAAAAGATTAAGATACCGTAAATGTTAAAGGAGGCTCTATAGTCACCAGAAGCTCCTTACTAGAGTTAAGTACTAATAGTTAAAATGACTTAACATCAGAAAGCCAAGACGTGTTAGTTGGTTAAGAGACTAAAGGGTGCATAAGTACTGCCATTAAAGTTTGTATTTAACCTTAAATATAACGCATCTGGAGAGGTAATCAGGTATAAGGCACGGTGGGTTATATACAGTAACCACTAAGTGGCGAATATCAACTATGACCATATATATGCTGCGGTAGTGACCTTAACTGCGTATAGGATTCTATTGGCATTAATTACGGTGTATAACCTTAAGGCTTACCAGATTAATATTATCACAGCCTTCCTAAACAGTTTTATAAGGAAGCACTCTATATATATGCGACAGCTAAAAGGATTTAAAGACAATAACTGTACGTTAGTCTGTCTATTACTAAAGGCGATATATAGCCTTAAACAAGCACCTCTGCTATGGTATAACACCTTAATGGAGTATCTAAAGATGATAGGATTTAAACCAATTAACGAAGATCCTTATATATTTTGACATCACGAACACCAGGACGCCTATCTCTGCTTATATATAAATAATATTATAATTGCAGTAGCGATGATACTGGTGATTAAGGCCCTTAAGGAGCTCCTGTGAAAACGATATAACATTAAGGACCTAGGAGAGCTTCGATTCTTCCTAGAGATTTATATAGTATGCGTCTAAGTTAATTAAAAGATCGCAATTGTATAGGATGCCTATATAGTAAGGATCCTTAAGTCTTTTAAGCTCACCGGAATTAACCTAAAAGCGACACCAATGGCTACTGGTCTTTAATTAAGAAAGCGCCATTAGAATAACCTTACAGATAAGGTCTATAAGAAGTAGTACCTAGAAGCTATTAGATCCTTTACCTAGCTCTTATATTAGACAAGGCTAGATATAACAACGGCCACAGGAAAGCTATTATAATATTCAGCTAACCTACCTAATAAACACCAACCGCATGTTAAGAGAGTATTTGGATACATTTAAGGCACGAAAGACCATAGAATAATATATAGCGGAAAGTAGTACACCCCAAAGAGAATTGACCTAGAGGTGTATGTTAATATAGCTTATGGTAATAACCTAAATAACCGCAAATTAACTTAGGGCTGGTTTGTTAAACTAGCAGGAGCTCTAATTAAATGGGCTTTAAAGAAGCAATTAATAGTGGCGATATCCTCTATAGTGGCAGAGTACCTGGTGATTAAATTAGCAGTATAAGAAGCGATTAAGATTGCGAGCTTCCTAAGAGCTCTTAGCTATAACGGTATGGACCTAGCTCCAATTCAGATCTACACGGATAGTACAAATATTTAAGTACTTACTAAGGGCGAGCGACTGGTGCTAAAGGAGCGCCATACAGATATTAAGCTCTGTAAGATTAAGGATAATATTAAGCAGGGTAGGATTAAACTACACTATATACTGGGTGTGGATCAGCCAGCGGACGGCTTAATAAAGGCTCTACCAAAGAATGCATATAAGGTGTTTAAGATAGGTGTTGGAGTTACTAAAGTCTCCTGGATTACCTAGGCCTAATTAGGAAATTGTACTACGACCAGCGGAACCTTAGAATTGGTGCCAATTAACTTAGTTCTAATTTTTAAAAGCTTATAAATTCTATTTTTCAGTATAGTAGATAGGCGATCGAGCGTTGTTGATTTTTATTTAAACCTTTCTTAATTGCATTTCTTACTCCTTATACTACTCCTATCTATTAACTACAACCTTATAGAGCATGGTATAGTCATTTTAGAGAAGCTTCCTATTCGCCAGAGCTTATAGAGCCTAGGGGGGTATGTTGGTAGGGGGGGCTACTTAGGGCAGTCTCTTTAAGCTCGGCGACGTGTCACATAACAGCGCGCAGGCCACCTTGTAGATACCTTCTCAGGGCCTTTAAGCCCCTAAGATTCTTCCTCATAGAGTATTATATATGTCATTTCCATCAGCCTGCTTAGTGTCTAATAGGATATATACAGGCCAGACCCCCTAAAAAAAAAACACTAGAAATTACCTAGTACTCCTACTACTATGCTAAGAAATAGAGTAGCTGGCAAAGCCGCTATAGGATCCATAAATACCTCTAATAGTAAAATAGTTGCCGTTTTAACCCCTTAGGAAGAGCTTGCAGTAGCTAATACTAAAATTAAACAGCTTTAAGAGCTGCTTAAAACTAAAGACACCCCTATACCTAGTAAAGAGTTATTAGACATCTAGAGACTTGCTATAGTCCTTAAGGCCCTAGTATAATATATAGTATTAGCATCTTTACGGTCCGCGAAGGTTGCAGACCCCCTATTGCTTATAGATGGAACCAACCCTATATTGAATAATTAGAAGCTTTAACTATAAGATAAGCTTAAAGTTAATACGGACTACTTCCCTACTACTTAAGCTAAAATGGCCTATATTTTTGGCCGTACTGGCGGGGATATATAGACGCATTTATATCTGTAATACGCCCAGGACTTAGTAGACCCCTTCCTCTCTAGAGAAGAGATAATTAACTACCTGTCTTCTATCTATAAGGACCCCTTTAAGATATAAAACGCCTGCCTTAATTATAAAGCCCTTAATATAAAAACAACGGAGACCTTTTTAGCCTTTTAGACCTACTTTCTGCACCTAGCTAGCCAAGCCCGAATTCTCTATAAAGATTTACTACTAGACCTGTTTAACGAGCTTACCTTAGACCTATAGCAAGCTATATAGCTAGTCTTTACTACTATATAGATGCTAAAGGAACTAATAGTCTAGTACTTAGCTATTAATTAAGGCCTCTATTAAATTAAGGTATGTGCTAAGCAGTATAAAGCTAGAAACTCTTTAAACCAAACTATAAGCGCTATAAGAATGGCCTGTAGTGCCCTAGTATAATTAGTAAACCCTACAGCACTAGCTATATAGCCCGCCATTAATTTAGCAACTAGCCCTATTGTAGGTCTGGCGTATACTTGGCCTATATATAGTAACCCTTATAGATAGGCCCTTAGTAATTAAGGAGCTTGCTTTTTATATAGCTAAAAGAACCACTTTACTAAGGACTATTTAATAAAGGCAAAAATGGATAAAGTTTTACTAATATACGAGGATAGTACAGAGTTAGAAAAAGAGGAACCTTAGAGGAAGACTCCTCTCTAGGGTTAAAAGGGATTAATATATTATATATTAATCTAGGTTGGCTAGTTAGTAAAAGAAGCTACACTATCCCTTATACTTTATTCTGTAATAGATATTAAGTTTTAACCTCTGCTTTAGCTAACTTAGAAGTAAATGCCTTTACCTTAATTAATATAAAGTACGCTATAAAACTGATTGACTTTTTAAATATGCCTTTAGAAGAACTGCCTAAGCTAATTCCTATTTATGGGTATAACAAATAGATAGGACCACCTATTATAACTATCTTATAGATTTATCTCTATATTAATAGACAAAGGTAGTATAACATCCCCTTCCTTATTATAGACCTTAGAAGCCATAATATAATTTTAGGAAGAAAATAGCTAGCCTATTTAGGCTTATAGCTTAATATATAGAATAGACGGCTTATTTGGCCTAAAACTATACCCCTAATACCTTCCTTTATAAAAGGAATTAGTATTATAATAGAGAACCTTATTTAGCTATAGATAAACACCATTTATTAGGCTAACACTATATATAGGGACCAGGCTTTTAAAAAGGATATATAGCTTAATCCGCAACAGATCCGTATACTATGCCGCCCCTAGACTAACTATATTATACTACCTACACCAGAAATTAAAAAAGTTAGTAAAAGCTAGCAAAGCTCCCCATAGGGAACTTAGGCCCTATATAGCTATAAAAATAGCAAGGAGTATTAGATGTTATATTAAACGTATAGACTAGAAGGACAACTTATAAAAAATGGAACGTAAGCTAAGGAAGATTATAAACCCTATACTGCAAAATACGGCCTAATAAAAGTCCGTAAAGAAACTTATAGACCTTCCCCTAATTAATATCTACTGTATTAGCGCCGTAGGATTCTACTAGAACTTGGTCTAACCTAATACTATTGTCTTTACCACTAGCTTATATAAAATTAATCAAATAATTAAGGAAAAGGAAAGCGAGCTTAGTAGACAGGAAAGTGAGCTTATAGATAAGGAGTTGGTAGAATAGAAACTACCCCATTAATACTAGAAATTTAAGGACGTATTCTCTAAGGCAGTGTCTAATATACTTCCGCCTTATTAACCGTATAACTATAAGATTAAGATTAAGCTAGATAAGGAAAACACATTTAGCTATAGCCCCCTTTGTTAGTAGTTTACTGCCAAGTTATAGGCTATAAAGTAGTACCTTATTAATAACCTAAATAAGGGCTTTATTAAGCCTAGTTAAGCCCCTTTTAACTTACCTATTCTCTTTAATAAAAAGCTAAATAAAGGACTTTGTTTCTATATATAATGGCTCCGTAAGGCTAGCCTCTAGGCTAATATTAGGAAATTGGAATTTAGTGTTAAGTATATAAAGTACCTAAAGTTTATTATTAGTATAGACGGAATTAAAGCAGACCTAGAAAAGATAGCTATAATTAACTAATAGGTACCCCTAAGGACTGTAAAGGGGGTATAGTTATTCCTAGGGTTCTATAACTTCTACTAATACTTTATTAAGAACCACAGTAGGATTACCCAGCCCCTAAGCCTACTTACCTATAAGGACCAGTCCTTTTACTTTAATACCATATATAGGTAGGCCTTTAATAAGCTTAAAAAACAACTAGTCTCTGCTCCCTTACTCGCCTACTTTAACCTAAAACGGCCCTTAATGCTAGAGACTAATGCCTTAGATAGTATTATAGCGGGCGTTTACTCCTAAAAGTAGACGAACGGAGAATAGCACCCTATTGCTTACTATTTAAAGACTATAGTAAATGCTAAGCTAAACTACCATATCTATAATAAAGAAATGCTAGCTATTATCTCTAGCTTTTAGTACTAGTATATATAACTAAAAGGGACCCTTAAACCTATCTAGGTAGTCTCTAATTATAAGGCCTTAGAATATTTTATAATAATAAAGGCCCTTATAGCCTGGTAGGCACGCTAGGTAAATATCTTATCCTAGTTTAACTTCCTAATTATATACCGGCTAGGCGCTATAAATTATATAGATGTTCTTATAAGGCGTAGACAGGACCTAAATAACTAAATAGCTATAAAGATCTTATTATAGACTTAGACGTTATTATAACTAAAGCACCTTAACCTTTAGATACGGGTAGAGCTAAATATAGACTCTTTAAATGCTAAGATATATTATTATTCATTGCTTAACGTCCGATTCGGATCCCTGTTAGGCCCACGCGGACTACTCCTTATATATATATGGGGAGAAAACTCTATTTGAGAAAACCCCGTAATCTATCTCCCCGCCTTTTGGGGCTCGCTTGCGAGTTGCCTATGAGTTACTAGTGGTGCTCTACTACCTTACTTTTTAACCTCCTTGGGAACTACTGCTGCCGTAACAAACCTATAGATGCGCTAGTATTATACACTGTACTCTACTCCTGTAGAGTTATTAGGGGGCGCCTATTACTCGCCCCTTTGCCTTTTATTGCTATTTCCTTTGCAACCCGGAACTGGTCTAGTATATTTTAGCTAATAAGCTACCGGGTAGCCGCCTTAAGGCCTTTCTATGTTGAGAGTAGTGTATTATAGTTTTCTGTGCCAGCTGCTAAGAGTATTACTTCTTGGCTAGTGCGTAAGGGGCATAACAGTATTATATGTTTTGGTGTCTGTCTTAGCCAGCTATATTTACACCTTAGGCTACCTACTAGAATACCTACCTAGTGAAGCCAATCTTTTAGTCCTATTATTTCTATCCTTAAGAGTGTTGCCATTGTATTTTCTGCCTTTATTAGGCCCTCTTAGAGCCCTTAGGTATTTACCCCCTATAGTATTACCTATACTACGGCTTGGGTTCCCCTTGCCTAAGTCTGCCTCTATACCTTTAACTCCTATTTGTCTCTCCAGCGTCGGTCTAACTAGTATTATGTTGCGGTAGATGGTTTTCTAGTACTCTTTTATGCTCTACTTTAGCTCCTTTCTCTCCCTTACTATTGTCTTTGCTAGCCTTTTATGCGTCTCCCTTTTTCCTCTATATAGGCCTGGGCCCTAGCGCCGCACTATTCTTCTTCTGCTTTCTCTACCTGTTTTCCTAATATATCTTTCCTACTTTGGGGTTGTTGGTTCCTTCTTCTATAGGGCACCCTAGGGTCCCTCTATAGTTTGTTTAGGTGTGTCTTGATATACTTTATAACGTTAGAGTTGCGTTTCTTTTGCACCCTTTATATTGCATTGGCTTTAATATATAGTTATAGGGGGGGAATATTGGCTTCTTTCTTAAGCAGTGCTGTAGCCGTTTACTTATACCCACCTGTTATACTCCTAAGGCAGGCTGTTTGGACCTTTTAGAGTGGTTTAAGGAGTAATTTAGGGGGGCCTTTTTTGGTTTCTCTAGTGGCCTAAATGCTAGATCTATATGTTATGGTTAGCCGGACAACTGCTGTATATAGTAGGCGTGACCTCTGGAAGCATGGACCCTATATAAAATTGATGATCCTGGATATAGCGATATACTATACTTGGCCCTTATGGGCCGCTTATACCGTATATACGCTCTACTGGAGCTTGCTGTCTACCCACACTCCTAATACCCTTAGGCCTTGAACCGGTTAACCCCCAAAGCCTTGGATATAGATTATATGCTAAAGATCTGCAGATTGGTTACGTTTTCTTATAAAATAGATTAGCTGGTATTTCTTTAATAAGAATTGGACTCTATATTGTCTTGCCCATTCTATATAGGTGTTATAGGCTTTCTCTAGTGTCCTACAGTTCTCTACGGCTGTTGGCCTATATATAATTAGGTTTATGTTATTAATAAAGTCTATCCCCTAGGTCGCCCCTTTCTTAAAGGTGTTAAGCAGGTTGCTTATAAAGAAGAGAAAGAGTATAGGCGATAGAGGTAATCCTTATAGTATTCCTGTTATAACTGCGATAGGGGGGCTCTGGTATCCGCTAAAGACTAGTAATGTTTCTTTCTAGCCTATAAATTCTTAAATAAATTAAATAATCTATTTTAGGAAGCCCTTTGCCCTAAAGATGTATAGGAGACGCTTATAGGGTATATTGTTATAGGCGCCGCTAATATCTAGGCTAAGTATTAATACTATAAAGTCCTTTCGCATAGCCTATGCAGTTTTAATGGTAGTAGTAAGTAGTGTAAGTACTAATAGCGTTGAGCGATTCTTTCTTACCCCTATTTAGCTTTGTGGTAATAGGGTATATTCCTCTGCCGTATCTGCTATATAGTCCGCTATAACCTTTTTTAAGATCTTGCTTAGGGTGTTTTCTAAGGCAATAGGGCGGTAGCTTTCTAGGATTAAATAGTCTGCTTTACCTTCTTTTTATAAGATGACCGTCATTATGGATCTTCTAAGTTATGGGTAGTAGCCTATTGCAAAGTATGCTCTGGCTACGTCTGCAAGCCAAAATACTATAAGTGGTCTATAGGTCTTTAGGGCTTTGTTTAGGATCCTATCTAGTCCTAGTACTATATTGTTTAAGAGGCGGCTAATGGTTCTAGCTATTTCTTTAGTTATTATGTCGCTGTTAACCCTTAGGCGAGTTACTAGTGTTTTACTAGTAATATCGCTAAGGTCTACTGGAGCTAGTTAAGGGAAAAATCTTTCTATAAGGATCTTTACCTTCTTATTATTGTTGCTTGTGGCCTATAGTTTGCCTGCTCTTTATAGGGGTGGTAGGTGTAGATCTTCTACTAGGTATCCCGCCTTTTTCTTTACCTATTTTACTATGGTCCAAAGGCCCTTGTTATAGGGGAGACTTAAGTTAGTAGTATATTTGTTTATAAACCGTCTCTAGTTATTCCTTGCCTCTTTTCTTAGGGTATTCTTTAGCTGGTTTCTTATGTCTTTATATTATCTCTTATCCTTAAAATTATAGCTGCTTATATATTTCCTCCTTGCTCGTCGTTGGCCGGCTACAAGGGCTGCGCACTGTACGGACTATGCGTGTCGCGTGTAGGGGCCCGGTTTTGAAACCAGGCAGTGCTCTTCTAGCCCGCTTTTAATTGCTGCCTGGATCCTTTCTAGTCTTTAATTAATTTCTTTAGGGGTAGCTAATAAGCCTTGCTTATTTAGTATTAGGTAGATTTCTTCTAGGTCTTAAAGTTATTATTTAATTGTATTAAGGAAGCTATCTATATTAAGCTTCCTTATTACGTATCTTTTACTATTTAGTTGCGCCTTAATGTCTAGATCTAGTTATATCTAAATAGGGATATAGTCTAAGGTAAGTGTCTATTCTTTTTTAGGGGAGCACCTTTTAAGTCTCTAGTATAGGTTTTTGTCCATAATTATAAGGTTAATTATACTTTTGGCAGTACCCCATTGCCATATAATTACACCTAGGGGGGTAACTAGCTTAAGGCCCCCATTATCTATAGCTCTTAGTAGGCACTCTACCTATTAATTAGCAGCAATATGGATGCCCCCCTACTATAGGTGGTGGAGGTTTATGTCTCCTAGTAAAATAGACTCCGCGTGTTTAGTTTCTAGTAAGCTTATTATAGATATAATATTCTCTGTCTATACTACCCCTTTAACCCTAGGGTTATAAACATTAATAATTTATACTAGTCCCCTGTATATCTAGATAGTTATAACTGCAATATCTAGGTTAACTGCCTGCTATAACTATAAGGCAAGGCTGATATTTTTGCTGATTATAAAGCATATGCATATGGCTGCTTTTGGTTTATACAGGAGCTAGAATCCTTAGGGGCAGTATATTGATTATATATAGGTATTGTAATACAGCTCTTATATAGCAAGAATATAGTGTTTCTCTAGGTCTAGACTGTCTAGTAGGGGCCTTACTAGATGGTGGTTTATATTGCCGCAGTTATACTATATAATGGTTAAGTGGCGGACCCCTAGTGGGGGTTCTTTACCTCTCCTTTACTCCTTACTTCTTCCGTTTCTACTTTCTCTAAAATGTTTAGAACTTTTATCTCCTATATTTGCTCCCTAGCCACTACTTATTTTATATGGAGCTTTCTATCCCTGTGTCTTATATTCCTATTAGCCTTTCTAAATCTAAGTCTGTTATTGCCTCCAGTTCTTCCCCCATTCTTACTAGTTGGCCGTATACCCCTTATAAGCTAGCTGTGTATATTATATTTGCCGCATTAAATCTAATTTTTAATTGTCCCGGCCTTAAACTTGCCGTAACTATCTATAGGGGTCTTCCTACTAGGCGTCCTCTCCCTTATATCCTATGTATCCCTTATGTCCCTGTTTGGTCTGGTGATATTGCGTAGCGTTACTTTTGGCCCGTTAAGGCTTAGGATAGCTGGCTTAGCCCCCTAGTATTAAAGGTAGGAAATGCTAGGAAGACACCTATATCCCCCTAGCTTATCGCCTGTTATTTCCATTTATATAACCTAGTATGCAGTTGTTCCTATAGCTGTTAAGCCCTTTCCTTCTATCTTCTATATTTAATGCAGTTTTCTCTCTCCTATGCCTTATATATGCTTTAGTGACAGTTTGCGCATTTTATTTAGTTTTGATTTGTATATTGTCTTATATTATAGGGGCCTGTATAGTAGCCGCAGTATACCTGTGCTGCGCATGTGGATTGGGTGTGTTCCTATTATATATAGTAATAATATTGTTCTAGGCGTAGTCTGTGGTTGTAGAGCCTTATATTATATATAAGGCCATTTATAATTATTCCTTTTTGGATAAGGAGTTTTTGCATTCCTAATGTATATACACTAATAATAAGGGAGCTATGTGTTTATCTGTTGTCTCCCTAGCGAGTCTCTAGCGCCCCTTATATCCTCTTATTGTTTTTATTATATACTTGGTTTGTATTTTCCTATTAAAGCTATTAGATCCGGGTAATTATAAGTCCTAGTATAAGGCGTTCCATTTGTTTTACTACCTCTTATATAGTTGCTATATTGTCTGCCTGGCGTCCCCTTTCTACCCTAAGGCTTATAGGAACCAATAGGACTTTAACTAGGTAATCTTTACGAAGTACTTTTATGCTAATATGCTCTCTTAGCCTGTCCCCTGCCCTTATAGCCCGTTCCTTTACCTGTTGGTCCTTTAGGGTAACTCTAATGTCTCTACTCCTAAGGTGTTGAACTGTAACGGCGTTATAGACCTCCTTGCAAATCTTTATAAGAACGTCTGTTTTTAATTATCCCCTAAGTTCCTCTGCCTTTTCTATATTTGGTTATATTATAATTATATACCCAGTTATTGTCTTTAGGGGGGTAGGTTCCCTATACTATAGAAGCACAGCTATAGCGGCCTAGGTGCGGTTTGCCTGTAGGGGGGGGTTTTATTTATCTTTAATTTTGTTTAACTGTTGGAGGATTTAATTAAGGGTTTGCTAGAGGGGCGCCTAAGGTTTACTGGACTAGAGCCATTCTGCTAGTTGTATTAGTTTGTAATAGCTAATAGATGCTCCCCTATAGTTCCAGATACTAGACGCGTCTAATAGGCTTTATATTTTATTAAATGCCTTTTTAATTAGGGTATTTCCACTTTCTAGTGTGATATTCGCCCGTCCTTATTGTTGTTGTGGGGGGCTATTATTAGGTATGGGTCTGGCGGTCGCGCGCGACTGCGTACCACCGTCGTTCCACCTGTGCCTCCCCTATAATGTATGCATCTTAGGGGATTATCAGGGTGTTTTTCAGGGTTCTTTTGGTTGGTTTGGTCTTTTTAGGCTAGGTGCAGCAAGAGCTCCAAAAGTCGTTGGCGTTGCTAAGATATATCTTATTAACTCCATAGAACTTAACCTTATTAATAAACTACTATAGGCAAACTATACAGCCCCTTCTCTATAGGAGTACTATAAAAAGATAAAAGATGCTATAAACCTATAGTCCCTTAAAAATAGACTTCTTAAGTATTATAAATAGTTAGCGGTAGTAGAGGAACAGAACTTATAGACTTAGCTTATTGCGGAAGCGCATACCTAGGTCTCTATAGCCTACCCTAGAAAAAATAAGACCTATAAAATTATTAGCAACCATTACTACTAGCCTAGAATAGTTATAGATATTAATTGCTATATATAAAACTATAACAACTACTATAGGTTTATAATTCTATAAGATAAGATCCTAGGACTATTAAAACCACTCCTAATACTAGAACACCTTTAGTAGTATATCTTTATAGACTTCTATAAGCTACCTATAGACTATAACAGATATAATATGGCTATGGTTATAGTTAACCGCTTTAGCAAGCGCCTATTCTTAATCCCTTATTATAAGAATGTTAATGTTAAAAAGGCGGCCTAACTATATATTTACTATATCTACTAAATTTACGGACTACTAGATACTATTATATCCAATTACAGGCTATAGTTTATATTAGCTTTCTAAAACGAGTTTACTTAGATTCTAGGCATTAAGCTAAAGCTTTTTATAGTATACTACCCCTAAATAGACAGCTAGATGAAGATTATAAACCAGTATTTAGACTAAAGACTCTAACCCTTTATTAACTACTTCTAGGACAATTAGGCTAAACTACTACCTCTAATAGACTACGCCTAGGCTACCTTACCCTATAACTCTATAGGATTTGCACCTATCTAGCTAGAAATAGGGTATTTACCCTATATAAGCTTTAACTGAAAAAGACTAAAAGGGCTATAGACTATATATGAAAAACTATCTTATAAGGAAGCACGGTATTACGCTAAACACTTAGAAGAGGCCTAGAAAGTAGCCTATATAAACCTAAAAAAGGCCTAGAAGTTAATAAAATAGTAGGTAAATAAGTATAGACGTAAGCCTAACTTTACTATAGGCAACAAGGTCTAGGTTATAATAAAAAACTAAAAATAGAACGGCCTAGCTATAAGCTAGACTATTAGATAGCGGGACTATATAAGGTCCTTAAGAAGAAAGGCAACTTATATAAAGTAAAGCTCCTAGATTTAATTAAGGTCCACCCTAAATTCTTACCAGATAAGCTATAAAAAGCTATAAATAACCTATTGCCTAGATAAAAGAATAAACTGCCTCTATTAATTTAAGTTAATAGTAACAATAAATAGGAAATTAAAGAAATACTAGCCTATAAACTTATAAGGGTGTAAGGGCGCGAAGAGGCTTTGGGGAAGATTTAAAGGAATAATATAAATTCTATCTAAATCTAGGGGTATATAGCTCTTGCTAAGTACAAGACATTGCATAAAGAAGAGAAGGGAATAATAAGAGAATTATATAATTAAATACTTAGGGGTCTTGGTAGTTAATATGTGCGTATATACGCACGCAGTCTTTAACGGACTTTAGTAGAATTTAATTAATCTAGCAGAACTTGGTAGAAGTTAATTAAGATAGCAAAATTCGGCAGAATTTGGTTAAAGCGTCAGAATTTATCTATTAAGTGTTTCACTAAGATATTCCTACTATAACTAGGCTAGTCCTGTTATAGTACCCCCCCTTTAGCCAAAGGTCTAAAACAATTTAATTTGGTTAAGAATTTATAACTTATTGCCTTATAAGCGTTATAATGTAGTTTAAGTTCTTTTTAATTTTAAGTTTCTTACTATTATATTTTATGTCTTTATATTAGGTGGTAGTTGTTTACCTTTATATTATATCTATCTAGCTAAAGCAGGCCGCAAAGGATAGTCCTTATAGAATTCTTTTACTAAGGAAGGCGTGTTAGCCTTAATCTAGTTATAGGTTTCCTAGGTTTGTATTTTATATCCTTTTTATTTAACAAGAAGTTTAAATTGTTTAGATTGTGTTTTCTATTGTATATTATTAATTAAGTTAATAAAGTATAAACTATTACCGTTGTTAACAATTATAGAAGGTAGTAGTGGAATTTTATAAGTTGTAGAATTATCTCTTAAAGGTTGCAGCAAGCTTATATAAAATATTGGGTATATTTTTATCTTAGTTAGTAGTTTAAGCTTATAGGTATATAGGCTTGGTTTCTTCTTAATTTAGTATAGGCCTATAAACTTCTAATTAAGTTTCTTTAAGGGCCATTAAGTCTATAGGTTTTGTATATTTAGGTAAACTATATTACCTTCCTTAAAGTCCTATATAGGAGCTTGTCCTTTATTTATATACCATTCTTATACTATTTAAGTATATATTAATTTACTTTATAATAGTTCCGTTAACTACTCTATTTAATTAGCAAAGTTATATATATTAATTAACTAGATCCGTTTAATTATGGGTTCTATTATATTAATTTTAGGTTATAGTTTAAATCTAAGTTAAGGGTCTTATCTGTAGATTATATAAAATAGCGTTACATCCATTAATATATTTATTGTATTATTTATAGTAAACTTAGCTAAAGGCAGCCATTTTTCCTAGTTGTCTTATAGGTAAGAGCAGTATATTTATAAGTATTATTCTATAATTATATTTATTATTATTATTATTCATTGCTTAACGTCCGATTCGGATCCCTGTTGGGCCCACGCGGACTACTCCTTATATACATATAGGGAGAAAACTCTATTTGAGAAAACCCTATAATCCGTCTCCCCGCCTTTTAGGGCTCGCTTATAAGTCGCCTATAAGTTACCAGTAGTGCTCTACTACTTTACTTTTTAACCTCCTTGGGAACCACTGCTGCCGTAACAAACCTATGGACGCGCTAGTATTATACACTGTACTCTACTTCTGTAGAGTTATTAGGGGGCGCCTATTACTCGCCCCTTTGCCTTCTATTGCTATTTCCTTTGTAACCCAGAACTAGTCTAGCATATTTTAGCTAATAAGCCACTAGATAGCCGCCTTAAGGCCTTTCTATATTAAGAGTAGTATATTATAGTTTTCTATACTAGCTGCTAAGAGTATTGCTTCTTAGCTAGTGTGTAAGGGGCATAACAGTATTACGTGTTTTAGTGTCTGTCTTAGCCAACCACATTTGCACCTTGGGCTACCTACTAGAATACCCACCTAGTAAAGCTAATCTTTTAGTCCTATTATTCCTGTCCTTAAGAGTGTTGCCATTATATTTTCTGTCTTTGTTAGGCCCTCTTAGAGCCCTTAGGTATTTACCCCCTATAGCGTTACCTATACTATAGCTTAGGTTCCCCTTGCTTAAGTCTGCCTCTATACCTTTAACTCCTATTTATCTCTCCAGCGTCGGTCTAACTAGTATTGTGTTGCGGTAGATGGTTTTCTAGTACTCTTTTATACTCTACTTTGGCTCCTTTCTCTCCCTTACTATTGTCTTTGCTGGCCTTTTACGCGTCTCCCTTTCTCCTCTATATAGGTCTAGGCTCTAGCGCCGCACTATTCTTCTTCTACTTTCTCTACATATTTTCCTAATATATCTTCCCTACTTTAGGGTTGTTGGTTCCTTCTCCTATAGGGCACCCTAGGGTCCCTCCATAGTTTGTTTAGGCGTGTCTTAATATACTTTATAACGTTAGAGTTACGTTCCTTT